>Ga0194135_10001223_pt1 | contig 15162 bp, 12 predicted proteins | sample LitLau_LLRF_2013_FD_134024 | JGI IMG/M metagenome (GOLD analysis project Ga0194135, IMG submission 134024) | Freshwater sediment microbial communities in response to fracking from North America - Little Laurel Run_MetaG_LLRF_2013 (version 2) | ecosystem: Environmental > Aquatic > Freshwater >...
CAATTAAAGGCTTCTGTGAGTCCGAGAACAGGCGTGAGAGACGAGTTACTGGGAATCAATCTCCATGACTTAACATTCAATTATTTACAATCGTCATCATCATCATCGTCAAAAATGATCTAAGAATTATTACAAAGTGGTGCCCTTGCATTGTCGTTAATTTAATTTTGAATCCACAGAAATCTCTGATCGGCACGAAAACTGAACAGATTTAATGCAAATAAATTGAATAACTGCAACTGCAAGGCCGAGATTTAGGGTCATGCCTTTTTTAATTTAAAAGGAAATGTTTGTTGTTATGGGGAATCACCAAAAAATCAGTAAACAAGGGACCAAACTCCATGAGTTTTTCAGTCAATTTATTCAGATGCATTACCCCCGGTAGGGAAAGAAGGTTGTCCAGTCGCATTTTACGCAATCTCAAATGTTTTTTTGCCATCCTTTTAACATTACTTTTATTAAACAACTTCTAAAACTAGAATAGTTCTCAAATTTGGGTTGTCATGGCAACACACTCGGACTGGTTCTCAACCCGGCCCAACAAACAAACGACTATGACACTAACTCGAAAACAATAAACCTCATTTTATGTCTGCTGCTACTGCGGATTGATTTGCACCTCTTTCGAATTCCTTCCGGGTTCAATTTACCTTTCTCCTTTTGTCTGGACGTATCAGAGAGAGAGAGTGTTTCATCTCTGAGAGAGTTTCAATAAGAGAATCTTGGAAGCAGGACTTGCTTTACGTAAGTTGTATTCGTAACTGATATTGTGATTGTAGTAATTTGTTTACTGATTTGAGCAGGATGGGGACCGGTTCGGAATACTTCAATATGGATAATCTGCGGTGCCTCATGGCTGAATTCTTGGGGACTGCAATCCTTGTGTTTACAGGACTAGCCTCATGCCTCAACTGGACTCACGCTGTGGACCATGACCAGTTGATTCGGATTGGACTCACTTTCGGCCTCACCCTGGCCGGCATTATCTATGTAAGCCTCAACCTCCATTTCACACGCCCAATGTAGTCACAGCTAATCGGTTATGGAACGAGAAATCTAAGTTTGATTTGATTTGACTTTACAGGCTTTTGGACCCATCAGTGGTGCCCATGTGAATCCCGCAGTTACTGTCGGGGCCATCATCGCTGGGAGAATCAACGGCCCCTTGGGAGCGGCCTACATTGTTTTCCAACACATTGGTGCAATTATGGGAGCAGGTCTACTCTACGTAAGTCCAACAATGCCTCACTGAATCAAGTAGTTTTGAATCAAAACTGAACATTTCCCTTTAAACTATATCACAATTCACAGTTGCTCCAAGGTGAAAAGTATGAGGGTGCTCGAGCTCCGCAGTTTGGACTTACAAAACTCAATGCGGACTTGACAGTCGAGCAAGGACTCTTCACGGAACTCATCATCACCTACATCTTTGTCCTGACCATTCTCCTCATCACGGATAAGAGAGGAGAAGACTTTAGTCGTGGATCCATCGCAGTTGGAATTGGATTTTGTCTTTCTGCCATTGAATTCGGATTCGTGAGTTCTGACCTCCTTAACTAGAACCACTACTGGTAGTCCACCTCTGACCTCCGAACCCATTGTCTAATTCTTACGAAAATCTTAGGTGAACGCAACGGGAGGGAGCGTCAACCCAGCACGCTCATTTGGGCCGGCTTTGATCGTCCTTCATTTCGATCAACTCTGGGTAAGTTTTCGTTTGAAACAAGTGTGGAATTGGAGCGGAACTTCAACGGAGCCAGCGTCGGTCCTTAATTGGAATCTTTTAAATGTTAGATTTACATGGTTGGACCAATCTTTGGGGGCGTCCTTGGAAGTATTACCTATCGCCTCTTTACCTACGAACCACCAGCAAAGGAGCTGGACGGTGGGAATCAGGTCGGTGGAGCGGGAGACGCTATTGATGGAAGTAACGCTGTTTTCGTCACGTCGGACACTAATAGTGCCTCCTATGACGAGATCACGATTGACGATGATGTCAAGGCCAAATAAACCAACGCAACACTACAAATACACGATACATTTATACAAATCAATTCAATTCAAAGTTATGCCACAAATTGAAGCATGGACGGATGAAATAAAAAGAGAGAACATAAGTTTACAAGTTGTCGAAGCTCATTCAAGCCAATCTGAGAATCTGAAGACGCGTCTCGAAAATTCCAATTAAAGTTAGTAATTTTAATTTTTCACTCCGGAAACTCCAAGGATGGAGTTGGACTGGTCGGTAGGAGGTATGATTTATGAGCTGGGATGCTCCCGTTACATTTTAATATCCGAAAGAGCAAGTGAGACGTCTTATCCGCTCTGTATCAAGCCTCCAAATCTCTGGTCGAGGTGACAGGCTAAGAATTGAAAGTGAAAGTCCGAGGAGAGAGAGAGAGGGAGAGTGAGAGAAAGTGTGTATGACCGACCGTTCGGGCGGGAGGTTTGCAAAGAAGACGCGGCGGCGGCGAGAAAGAACCAAGAAGGGAAAAAAGAATTCTGGCTCTGAGCCTAATCGCAATTCATGGCACCATTCAGCTAACAGAGCTCAACCACTACTTACTTCACTGGTCAAGTATTGTAACGACTGGGGAAGGAACATGAAAGAGTCGAGCGAGACCCGCCGTCTTCCAAAGGAAATACAAGGAGTGAAAACAGGATCTCCGGAGAGAACAAAAGGGTTACACATGTTCCTCACTACTGGTACTATCATCCGAGTGTATCACTTTATTCATGCATAGTTACCCCCAAAGTCACTTTCTCCGCAAAGGAACCAGTCAAACGCCGAGTCCCGCCGTCCATTGTCCGATTCCAATTCCTTTCACTCTGTATTCCTCCCAGATAAGATTCAAGTCTCAATTCGGTCCGGCCGGGCATGTTCCGAATTCCTTTGAATTTATTTACCAGCAGACACAAAAGTGCATCGGCTGACCACCAGTACACCCACACCCTTCCCCAGTAACCGGAAATTCCTGGGTTGAATCTCTCTAATTTCTAGGGCATTGAGGGATGGATGGATGGATGGGTCTTCTGAATGAAAAAATTTTCCCGGGCAGAGAATGACATGAGTTTCTGACAAAAATTGAAGGGATGAGAACGACTCATAAAAGAATGGAGTGTACACAAAGCTGTCAAGTGAAAGTTACACAGCCGAACCGCCGGCATCCCATTTTGAAGGAGTAAATCGGAGTAAGGCTGAAGGTTTTTGAAGACTTTTGTTGAACTCTTTGAGCCGCGCGAGTCTTTTAAGTGCCATCATCCCATGTCGTGTCAGATGTAAATTATGTTGACTGAAAAAAACAAAGGGGGCTTGTCATATTCCGCCCGCCCCGCGCCCTCAGCATAGTAAAGATGAAATCAATAAAATGCAGTTTTTTACCCAAGAAAAAACTTAAAAAAAAGAAAGTTGCTCCAATCCAATTTCGAGAGGGAGAGAGAAACAAGGAGGGACGAAATGATGCGTTCCAAAGTAAATTATCCTCTCTTTTATGAGAAGATGAGAATGGAAAAGGATTCTTTCCACTAGTTCCTCATGATTCGTTGAACTTGCTCATATTTTGGGACGTTTTCGGGCCTAGCCCGTATATGAGAATCTTCTGATCTTCTCAATTTCAGATTTTTATTAAGTCCCTGGCGTCGTCGTCGTTTGGTGCTCTTCATTAGACAGACAACAGATTTTCCCTCTGTACAATTACAGTTCTTTAGGAAGAAGAACCTTCTCCTACTCCTTTGACAAATGCGGAAGGCATCAAGCCTTGAGAGTTCTGATTTATCACAAGAAACATAATTCAATCCCTTTGTTGCGGTCCAGCACATCCCACCCAAAAGGGAACAACCCGGTTTCTTTTGTACAAATTTAATTCTCTAGGGCCCATTGCTTGGAAAGTCAAGTTAATTAAAAACTTTTAATTATTCACAACTATTTTATTAATATTTATAACGTGAAAGTAAAAAAGTACAGTTTTGGTTCAGAATATGGATTTATTGGGATTGAAATGTTTGCAACGTAGTCAGAATTTAAGGAAATGGGTCCCACGCCCCACCCAACCACCGTGAAAATCTCAATTCCGTTCCTTCCAGTCATAATTTGAAAGGGAGACTTGGAAGGAAGGAAGGAAGGAAGGAGAGAAAAATGGAATGAGTTCCCTCCTCCTTAATTTCGGAGAAAGTCAAGTCCTGTCTGATTAATGACACACTTTAGATGCAAATGCTGAGTCAAATTGTCTCAACTTAACCACCGCTTTCCCCATTCTCATTAGGTTAGTCTGACTCTCTCTCCTCTCCTTTCCTTCCCGTCGTAGTCTTCCCTCCCTCACTTCTCCCTTTCACTCAATTACAATATTCTGTTTTCTTCATTACTAATTATTATGACTCTCCTTATCAATGTAGTACACCAAGCAATCAGGAACTAACACGCATCCCGCACGCTCCCTTCATCTTTCCTTCATTTAATTCCGCTCTCACCCTTAATTGAGCTCCCTGGCGGCAAGAGTTAATAAACGGAAAATAATAAAGAAAGCTCTCAAGTGAGTCCTGCCTGACAGGATTCTTAGAATTTTACAGGTAGAAAAGCAATTAAGACGGTCTCAATGGAGGTTGAACTGAGTGAGATGGGCAACTTAAATGGTCTGAGCCCCAGCTTGCCTCGGCCGCTGACCTTACGGAATGATGGGTGAAAATGAAATGTCACGTTTATGTCAGTTGGTGATTTCGATTTGGGGAGAGGGACTCCTCATAAGGTCTCATGGTCTCATCCCATTTCCAAAACGACTGGAATAATGTCAATTTAAAATTCAATGGTGAGCCCTGCCCATCCCCATGATTTTGAATGGGAAAAAGATCTACTCCGCCGGAGAAAGCCCCTTACATTACTCCCATATAATAATAATACATCATCCCATATGCCATAAAAGTTTACTTTCTCCCCATCATACACTTTCAATTCAAGTTGGGGCTGGAGGAGGAGGGCTCAAACCTGTGGAGCCGTAAGAAGGAGCTACAGAGAAGGCACACGGGATAAAAATATCCATGGAGGATCCAGTTAAAAAGATTTCGTAGATGAATTTAGGATTTAGGAATTACGCGACCCCCCAAATGGGATCCTCCAATAATGCGCCTTATAACACAATTCAATACATTCCTAACGATTTTAGCCATAATAGAATTCTGCAGACCAAGGGGACAATACGGATCCTTATCCTTCCAGGATTTTATTTGGTTCAACAGAATTTCTCCAGAAGGATATTTCATGAAGCATTAAAAGTATGCCTACCCATATGCCTAACCTTCAACTAAGAAATTGAATTTGTTAAATAATCAAAAAAAGGAGTAACCAGTGGCGTGTTAACGCAGATGTAAAACGAGAGTTAGAAAATTGCGACGAATTGGAAACGTGGATGAGGGAAAGGAGGAAAGTTGGACTCAAAAGTCCAGTTTTGTCCGATGGTTTCAAGAATCCGATTCGGAATAAAGTAAAAGGTACTGCGGATAGCGGATAACTGGAAGTATTAGAATTAGAGGCGCGTCATTGTGGGGACAGGAGAGGGGACCACGGTCCATTGTGACGACAAAGGGACAGTGGAGAGGAGATAAGGAGAGGAGATATGAGTCCTAATGGGCCTGGGGATCTCTTTTTACGGATTTAACTTTGGCTCGATTACCCCGAGCCAAGGAACCCTCCAGGAAAGGAGTCCTGGAGTCTAAATATCAGTATACACATGGAGAAAGGCGGCAAAGGAGGGAATGGGAGACAGATTGTTGAAGAATAACGTCCAGGATACGAACGAGTAAAAAAACGGAATCGATACCTGCTAAACCGCCTGCATCGCCAGGCGGGTGAGGGAGGGAGAGTAGGAGCGGAGAAAGTGGGGTGAATTCTCATTGTTCTGCGGATAGTTAAATGGGTCTGCGGAAGGGGCTGCTGCCCATCCGACGAGGTCAATTTCCTGCTCCCTCTCTCCTTCCAGCAGTGATTCGTCGAGGTGAACCCATAATAATGTGATGAAGATAAAGACAAACCGACAGTTACAATGGTCGTTCAACAAATCTCCTCTCCAGCCAGATTAACTTTAGACTTATCAGAAGAGGGAAAGAGCTTTCCCTATTCACATTTCCTCACATTCTTGGCCATGTGAAGGTTTCATAGGAGGACCGATGACCGGTGACCGGTCCTCCAGACTTTCTCCACCTCCATCAAATTTAGTTAATGAACCCAATTCATTTGCTAGCCACTAGAATTTTTCAAATAGTTTCTCATAATTTTAGTTCAACTTTATAAGATTGAGCTTCCCTGCTGCTGGAGAACATTGGAAGTGCTTGAGTAAATGCATTCGAATTGGAGTTGCCCTCAAAATGGGAAGGGAACTTTCCCTAGGACGAGCCAAAGCATTTGATTTTATTTTCACCCCCACGGACTGGAGAGTTTGGCGAGGTGCCTCCTGCGGAAACGCGCACGACTGAGGGTTCTCCTTCTTTCAAGTTCATTTTATCGGGCCGAGGTTGGCTGGCGTGAGCTACTCCGCCTAATTTTATCCTCCTTTCTTCTGTAGGGGTAAAATCTCCGAATTACGATTCATGATTGACCATGATTTTCTCTCTCCCTTTCATCCCAAACTTTCTCCTCCTCGAGAGAAAGACCACGAGCGACCCTTCCTTTCTCATCTCTGAATGGCAATTCTATTTGATCAATCACCTTCCAGTTGATGTATAATGCCATGTTACAGCCTTGCTTGATGGCTCCTCAATGAGAATGGGCAGCTATGCATGCATCACGATTCTTCATTCTCGGCACTTTCCCCTGGTTGATAAAAAAAACTGCATGGGCCAGTAGTCGGGGTCCTCCTGAGGTATTTGGAAAATCCCGGCATCTTCTCACTGCTCCGCTTTCTTCATCTTTGGATTTGCATTCCAACAGAAAACAAAAGTATTCAAATGTATGCATCCTGTGCGCTGTGTAATCCCTCTGCTCAAGGATGCACATCACCCCCTTGTCAAATACACCAAATAAGATGCACACTTTATTTTATTACATCCGAAATGTTTAGTTGGAGACATTCGAAAGAGTCGCAAATCCCTTTCTCCAGTCTCTCCGCGTGTCATAAAACCAAAAATAAAAATATGAATTGAATTCTTTTGGAAAATTGGAAACCCGAATACGGGCGTAACTTGGGGAGTAAACAGGGTTATCCAGATTCACACGCTGATAATAAACCATGAGCAGAGACTATGTACCACAAAGAATGCTTTCACCATGGTGGCATTCCGATCAAACTTTTCGCAACAAGAACGCCTTATCATGAGAAATGTCAGTATAGGTTTAGCTTCTCGTTTACGGTAAAATCCATCGAAAATTGATGCTGCTAACCTTAAAAACTAAAGTTGCACGAGACAGGGAATCGTGCTGGCAAGGTTTCCCTGTTAAAACTTTTTAATCATCTAATCAGAAAATGGGAAGGATGAAAAGTTCAATTGAGGCAATCAAGGTCTTTAGATGAAAGGAAACAAAGAGGGAGATCTGGAGGGAAAGCAACGTACTTTTCCCCTGCTCCTCCATCCCAACTTACTCCTCCCGATACATACTACTGAAATCCAAAAGTATTCCAAGAAAAGTAACAAAGCTATTGAAGCTAATAAGGCATGCCTTCAAATTTACGATACTCTCTCCTCCGCAAGGAGTTTATGGTCTTCACCTTCTCAAACTTCTGTGAGGAAGAAATCGAGAGAAAGCTCACAACCCCTAGCCAGAAAAATTCAAACCACAAATTAGACTGTTCAAAGAAAGTTTCCCAGTTCAATAAATAACGAGGAGAAAGCAGTCAACCTTAAGGAGAAAAAAAAACTAAACTTTTTCTTCGAAATAACCCAGGCCCAGTTCTCCTGTTTTTCAAGCAACAACTGGAATTCTCCGTAGCATCCACGTTACATCGTCTCATCACCTCCAATGAAATGAATTTCTGGCCCGCTGATTTCCTTCCCCTCTCCTTGTAATTAGAAAAGTGAAATCAAGTTGATGGAATCGAATGAGAAGAGGCTGGTGGAGAAGGGAGCGTCTTTATTTGCTCAGAAACAAACATGACATCCTCCTCCTCCTCGGCTTTCACCTTTGACGAGGGAAGGCGAGAAAGGAGATGGAGAGGGATGAAGAGGTACACCGTTACATGCCAAGTGGTTTCTCCATTCAATTACTATACAAGGAAAGAGTGGGAATCAAGAGTAATTAATATGCATTAATTGACAAGAGGGAGCCTTTGGAAATTTTGGCTCTAAGCACGTGTTACCACCACCACAGTTCCTTTCTCCCCTCCTATGCCCCATGCAAAGTGGAGAGGATGATCAAACACGGAATACCCAGTCATCCATTCAACTTGATCCTCATCCCGCAAACAAACGGCCCTTATGCATATTCATGTCAAAAATTATTAAAGATTTGACTTTATTCTTCTTACTCTTTTCAAATAGGAAGAATCTCAATTAGAAATGTTAGACATTGACAGGATTGACAGCCTCAAAAGCTTCCACTCCGTCCATACTTTCACTGCTCGAGTTCCTTTCCAGTCGCTTTCTCAATCATCAGTGTGGAGATATCCCAGAGCTTACACGACAGTTCAGCACTCCCAGCATGCTCACTCGCTCGTGACAACCAGCAGTTGTTCATGTACTGCCCGGAAACACCTTCCAGCTCTTCTGCTGTGGCAGCCCATACCGTTGTTGCAGCGGCTTGTTGCTGAAGGACAAAAATGAAGTTAAAACAGTTGTGAAGACGATGCGTAAGCCTTTAGTTTTAGAACTTCCATTTGTGGCAATAAAATCGGGGTTATCCCTTACCAAAGATTTTGTGAAGGGTCTCACAAGGTAGAAGAGCCATCGGTAAAACCACCAATTTCTGGAGAGATCAGTCGCCACCATGTTCCCCGGATGGAGAGCATTGACGGTAACACCATGAATTGACCACCTTCGACTTAGTTCAAATGCAAATAGGACGTTGCAGAGTTTGGAATCGTTATAGGCCATAAATGGGATGAAGGTCTTTGATGTTCTGGGTGACAAATAATCCCAAGTGATGTTCTCATCTCCGAGTCTTGAGAATCTGCGTGGCGGAGTAACCAGAGAGTAAAGTAAACAAGCTACTCTGTGTGAGACTAATTGGGATCCATTGCTTGATTACTCTGCTTACCTATGGGATTCAGATGAAAGGACGACGATTCGAGAGGATGACCGGGTCGTAATTATGGGTTTCAAGAGTAATGTAAAGTAGAATTGAGCCAAGTGATTTGTTTGAAATGTTTGCTCGTAATTATCTTCTGTCAATTTGAACGGAGCACCAAAAATCCCAGCGTTGAGTATAAGTAAATCAATGGCACTGAAACAGAAATAACCTCTAATTGACCTAATTGACATTAGCATAACTATGCGATTACCGTCACAGTTTACTTGAATATCTTACGTATATTTTAGACGGATGCTATTCACACAATTCCGGACACTGGACAATGAGCAAAGGTCCAATTCAACAAATTCACATTTCGCTTGTGGTCTTTCAGTCGTTATTTTTAGGATTGCTGCCGTTGCGGATTCCTTTGCTCGACATGCAAATATGATCTCACAGCCATGAAGAGCCAAAGAGCGAGCAGTTTCAAATCCTATTCAAAAATAAATTCGTTAAGCAACTAGAGAAATGTTAGAAACAGATTGACCACTAATGAAGGTTACTAGCGAACATAAGGGTGCTCACTACCTATTCCAGTGTTGCATCCAGTTATGATGGCGACTTTATCCGTCAAGTTAACACCATTCAGAATGTGGAGTGCAGTTGATGAGGCATCGTATTTTTGGGTAAAATCATACAAGGAGTCCTTGGGTTCTCTGGAGAAATATAAATTAAAATTAATAAATTTGCATGAGGGCTTTGGATTCCAAAAGTCGGATAATGAGTGGAAAAACAGTTTCAGATCGCACGGATTGACTGGCTTAGTTAGTGACCTCTAACCTGGAGAAGGCCAACCGTGGATCCGTCAATGTTTCCCTGCATGTTGCCTCTTGATAAAATACTTCCACTCCATCATCGTTCACTGTTCGAATCCATCCGTACGGGAGGTCTCAAAAAATTCAAATCACCGCAACATTGACTATGCGACCTGACCCAACAACTATTAGGCATGGAAATTCACTCACCTTTCGGCACAATCTTTCGTTTTCCTGAAGTCGGATGCGTCCATTGGGTTGTTTCAGTAGTATGACTAAAATCATCCAAAAGACAATGGTTACTTTTATTAGTTCGCTAATTTTAAGAAAGACAGAAAAAAAAGAATTCAAAGGGAAGACGCTTCGCTTCCTTCTTACCATGCGAAATAGACACGTCCATCAACGTTTACTCGTTCTTCCCATCCTGGCGGCATCTCATCTTCACTGTCAGTGTCTCCCAAGTAAGCAGCCATGACTATCCAGATCAGGGTTAATCATAGAGTTCACTTCACCAAGTAATTGAGTGGACTGCAGTAGTGTTGTGTCTGTGTGGGTTGACTTTTTCATTTGTTTTCTGAAACCGAATTTTTTGTGTGCCTCTCCCGCTCGTATTTCGCTCGAAATGCTCTCCTGCATTTGCATTTCGAGCTTCGATCTTTATCCAGCTCAGGTGAAATAACTTTTAATGTTCTTGACCTTTGTAAATACCCCAAGCATTATGGAATATTTTAAACTAACGAGTCCAATTTATTTTCATTCGGATATAACACAATTTCGTCCTATCACATTCCAAGCACCATTGAAGAGATTTTTGCTCAAGTATTAATAATAATAATTTGATGGGGATACTGATATGGATTAAGGTAACTATGAGTTGATATGACCTTTAGTCGACGGTTCCATTGGGACTGGGAGAGTTCTTAGGTTGTAGTTTCTCCAACACCAGCACCTTGTTGTTTCCCATCCAATTCATCCCGCTGCTCGCTTGCAAACTTGATGAAAATCTGATAAGACAAAGAAAATGTTTCATATCCCGTACGCCGTGCGTGTCATTTTGAACGTTGACAATTGAGTACTCACATCGTCCAGTGTAGTTTGTGAAACTGAAAAGTCTTCAATCAGTCCATCCGCCCTCGCAGTACACATGATATGAAATATCTCATTCAGCTTCACTTTCTCCTGCGGTATGTTAAACTTCAATTGGGAACAGTGGGCGTCTTCTAATTCGGCAAAGGGGAGACTGATAAGCAAGCTTTCTTGGAATTCTGGTTGGTTGGGAACGGGACATCGGACGGAGAGTCTATAACCCTTTCCAAATCTAAAAGAAAGCAAAATTTACATGTAGACTTGTTAACCTGTGACTGCAGAGAGGCAAGGCAAAAGAGCATTTCTTTCGTGTGCTACCTGTTCTTGAGATGTTGGAGGCTTCCAAGGCATGTAAACCTCCCATTTACCATGATGGCCAACCGGGTACACAGGGCTTCACACTCCTCCATCGAATGCGAAGTGAGGATGACAGATTTTCCCATCCGCGTCACGGCCGTGATCAGCTTCCATAATTGTCTTCTCGCACCAGGATCCATTCCAGAAGTTGGCTAAAATTGGAGAAAATTCATTTTTATATGAGAATTGATGAAGAAAATGAAACAAATTGTTTCCGGAAGAAGGAGGAGAGAGTTTTGTTTAGACGAACCTCATCAAGGAACAACACTTGTGGATTCCCAATAAGAGCAATGGCGGTCGAGATTTTCCTCTTGTTCCCACCCGAGTACGTCCCGCAACGCTTATTCGCATATCGAGTCAGTCCAAGTGAAGAAATTAGTTGGGTTGCAGTCTAAAAAATAAGGAAGCGCTGGAGATTCTTTCTGATTACGGGGGATGAAATGTTTATAGATTCTGTTACTGTACCCCTTCGACTTCCTGGACCGTCAATCCTCTGAGTCTTCCGTACAGTTCCAACTGCTCATAAGAATTGAGAAGAGGATCAATTCCATCCTCCTGAGGACAATATCCGTAGTATTTCCTGGCCATATCCAAACTCTTTTCCACGTCGAAGGTCATGATGTAGGCCTTTCCACTTGTAATTCTCACGTCACCAGTTAACATCTACCAAATTTTCCATCGGATCAGTACTAGCCCATTCAATTTTATTCCATTGAGGATTACCTTGAAAGTTGTACTCTTTCCAGCTCCGTTTACCCCAAGGAGTCCGAAGCACTCTCCAGGTTCTACGGCAAAACACAAATTGTTCACCGCCGGTCTCTTTTTTCCAGCATAAATCTACAAAAGGATAATCAACAGGAGGTTGTTTGTATCATTGAATCCATACTGAACTGTGTTGTTTCGCGAATCAGAAAAGTTGTTCAACCCCTCACCTTTCCGAGATTCTGGGCCAGCAGGGATGCAAATGGAGGAGGATGGCGAGTAACGCGATCGGCTTCCTTTTGCACATCCTCATCGTCCTCCCCGTTCGAGGCTCGGGCTTGAATGACTGTTTGCTCCCTCTTAATTATCTTCTTCTTGCAGCAGAGCAAATAAACCCATTGCTTGTATTCAGTTAGGATACTAATGGCAAAGAAGCAGGCCCCCTGAATTGCTAAGCAAACAAGGAGCTTCCCCAGGATGTCCCATTCAAAACGACTGATCTCGATCACGTTCAAATCTGAGTGTAGCACAGCACAGAACGGGATTAAAGACCACTTCTCACTGCTCAATCTCACAATCGACTAGTGAATACTTACTCAACCTTCCAAATGCAGTGGCTTGAAGATGTAGCTTGACGAGTTCAATAAGTCCTCGCCCGAGACAGTAGTGGGGGAAAATCAGGAAGAATTGCTTTAGCATTTCGCTGATTTCTGTCAATTCCTAGAAATTATTACGCAATATTAAACGGGTATCGGATCAGCGCTCGAAATGAAAAAAAAAACGGATAATCCAGTGCATTACTGACTTCGTCTCCCAATTGCTCCAATACGAATGTCGATACTGTGGTAATGATTCCGATGAAGAGATTCAGACACGCCAGAACGACAAAGGCCGTACTTGGGATACCGAAGACGTAGCTAAAGGGATACATTAAAGGTATGGCCGCCCAACTGGAAACAAAATTCAAGAATGCATCAATCAGCATCATATTAAATGGAATACGGGGGAGCTTGATGAAATATTTATGTGATCCACCTTACCCATACAAGATCAGGAGCGTGATAAAGCCAAGCACGCTTTCGTTCCCAATGTAGGCCTGTGCATCAAATGCATAAAAGAGGGATACGCAGAGCATCGAAGAGAAGAGGTACTTGAACTGTGAGATTTCAATTGGTAAAAAATTATATAAACATTTAGGTTAGAATTAGGTCCGTTCAACACGCAGTGTCGTAGTTTTGTAGCAGTAAAGCAAGGGCTTACCATATCAAAGAGAAAGTTGGAGACCCAATATGTGATCGGCCGGACGCCGGAGATTAAATGGAGATGCTTCGCACCAGACTTTCGTTCTTCGATTAGGTAAACTGTAAAGGAAGCTGGTACGAAGCTCAATGCAAAGATAACACAAATTGCATGAACCACTCCGAGGGCTGCAGTTTTTCTACAAATGCAATGAATTGAAAATCAGCTTGAATTGAAAAAGATACAGAACGCCAATTGGAATTTTTGGATTGCGAAAAAACCTTACAGGGACTCCTTCTTCTGCTGTTCCTCAGTCAAGTTCATTGGATGCGTGTAAAGTGTAATTCCATAGTCCGCCTGGCTTTGTGAAATTGGTAGGTTCTGCCGAAGGATCACGTTATGTAGTCCATTCAAATAGGCAGGGGAAGACAGCCATGCTCGGTTTTCAAACCATACCTGGAAAGCATCAACAAAGGTAGTTGGCTAAGTCAAAATAACGTTAGGAAGACATGGGTCCGCACCTTATAAACGGTATTCATCGGTTTGTTTGGCTGAAGTTTTGGTGGGGTCTTTGAGTTATAATTTTCAGCAAACTGGGAAAGTACGTCTGCCAATTCTAAGAATTCTCCAACTTTGTATGCCTCCGGGGAACGCATTGTCATTTCATATCCTCCAAGTCGCTTCGGCTCGTAGTGGAAATAGGTTTTGATAACCCAATCTGAGACTTCATACTTGCTCACATCCAGGAGGTAATCCTTCGTCCGAGTCTTCAAAATGAGAAAATGAAAATTATATCATGTGCGAAACACGGCAGCGAGTCGCATCGTTTACTTCAAATCTTGGGGGAGGTGGTCTCTCAATGCCCGGGCCACACATTTGCGATCCGCTCTGGCAGCTACAATTTCCCAATGTGGGGTTGTTCACACCCCCTCTCCTTGCGACAAAAGCATCAACGGCATCTTGAGACCAGCGACCTCTACATTTCCCCCTGAAACGAAACAAAATCTTTAAGCTAAAATCCGTAAAGACCAACAATCATGTCCTGTTGCAGAAGTCGAATTTACTTCGGAAGCTCCTTGTCGAGACACTCTGTCCCGAGCCCCAAAGGTCCAGTAAGCTCGTTAACAGTCTTGTTAAATGGTGGCATTGGGTTGATTGGTTGCGAGAAGAAGATACTGTTTGGGGAGTCGTAAGCGGTGTACGTAACTTCCCGGTTATCCTCATTCGCTGGGGGTGGAAGAATCAAAGTGCTGGCCAGCATCAAAGCAATGAACAACGCTGGAACGACAATCTATAGAACAGGACAACTGTTGCAACCCCTTTGTTTAGTAATAGCGGTTAATTAGCTAATTAGTTTCAAAATGTTGCCTTACTTCAAAGAAGATTGCCTTTTTGTTTCGATTTGAGTTACGGAAGCGCTTCAAAACTATCACCCAGATTTGCACCCAGAATTTGGACTGAATGTTGTCACGCCTGATACCAAACAGACTGGATTGTCTTCGACTGGGCGGAAGGAGAATTTCTTCATTTTCAGCTTCTGTCTCACTCGCTATCAGTTCGACGTCATCCACTTCTACGGGTGCGTTTTCAGACGAAGCGTGTTCTTCCGGTTGTTCCTCTTCGTGTGGAGATCCTGGATCTTCGGGGTAGACGACGACTTCAGGCAGAGGTGCCACAGAGACTTTCCGAGTATTGCTTAATCTTGGCTCCACAGGGACGTCAGGTGTAGAAGAGACAGGGACGTTGATGATGCTGTGATAAGACTTTTTCCGTTTGTTCTTTCTCTTAATACTTTGCCATGCAGCTGACCAGAGC
>Ga0194135_10001224_pt1 | contig 15157 bp, 16 predicted proteins | sample LitLau_LLRF_2013_FD_134024 | JGI IMG/M metagenome (GOLD analysis project Ga0194135, IMG submission 134024) | Freshwater sediment microbial communities in response to fracking from North America - Little Laurel Run_MetaG_LLRF_2013 (version 2) | ecosystem: Environmental > Aquatic > Freshwater >...
GCCTTGGTAGGCAACTTCCGTGAAGATCATGGTAAAACTTGCTTGCGAAAAAAACTAACTTTTTAATTATTTTAAATTGAAAAATTGTTCATTAAAAATGTAATTCTGATTGATAGGTTGGTTCAACCCATACTCAACTGATACTCCACAACCTACTGATAGTATTGGTCATGGAACTCATGTCACCGCAACTATTGCTGGTACACATGGAGTGTAAGCTAATTACTTCAATGAATATTAAGATTAGCATTTCAAGATTCAAATGTGACTTTTGTATTCCAGCGGTGTCGCCCCTGATGCCAAGTGGATTGCATGCCGAGGGTGTAATCTCCTCCTGTACGAGGAGTTCCCATAATGAAACTCGATAATACGAAATGCTTTTAATATATTCGGCTAATTTGGTTTTGACTAGTTGTACCGAGGAGGCCTTGAACGCTTGTGGACAATGGGTTGCTTGCCCAACAAACGCCGATGGGTCGGACCCGAACTGTGGGCTTGCTCCCCAAGTGGCCAGCAACTCCTGGGGAGGCGGACAAAATGATACTTGGTACAATTCAATTGTCGAGGCATGGAATGTCGCTGGTAAGTTCAGTGTAATCAAGAACTTTTAAATCCTCTATAAATTAGTAACCCATTGTTAACCTGTTTAGGTATCATCCCTGTTTTTGCCAACGGAAACAGGTTAAAAATATAGCGAACGCCCTGCCGATCTACGAATTCCAAGGGTAATTCAATAACTTTTCCGAATGCGTGAATTTCAGTGGTCCGTCTTGCACAACTGCAAACAGTCCAGCAGATCAAAAAATAAATCTCATCGCTGTCGGCAGCACCAATGCCGAGCAGTCTGTTTCCACTTTTAGCAGCAAGGGTCCTTCCATAATGGGAGATATTAAGCCCGATGTGTGTGCCCCGGGGACTAGAATCACCTCGGCTTTTCATACATCAGACACTGCCTACCTAGCCATGTAAATTAATCAACTTTATAACTTACAAGGCTAATTCATTGCGTAATACAAATGCATTTTGATGATTATGAGCAGGTCTGGTACCTCAATGGCTGCCCCGCATGCCGCCGGAGTCATCGCCTTGATGCTGTCTCAAAACCCGGAACTCACTTTCACCCAAGTTTTTGATATTTTGAAAGTGCACAATGACCAGGCATTGGAGGTAATTGACATGGACTGTGGTGAGATTACTACTGAAGAATTTCCAAACAACTCATACGGATACGGGAAAGTTAACGCTTTGAAGGCCGCCACAGCAGCAGCTGCGTCCAAATCCAAACCCTAAATTTTCTTTCCACATTCAAAATAAATAAAATATCAAACAGAAGCCATTGAGAATTAATTAGAGTTGCATTTTGTTTACAAAAGTTAACATTGCCTACCATACTTCATTAATCAAATTCTCAATCTCAATCTCAATCACGCCAACCACCTAACCTCCCCAGACGAGTAAGTAATAAGGGGCGAAGCAGTTCCCAAGGGAAAGTCTGGAAGAAGAAGAAGAAGATAGACAACTCGTTCTTGCATTGTGGGCCAATTGCCAGAAGCTAAATTTGGTATATAATATTTGGAAGTCTTATACTTTTGGAAGTCATTGTTTGACAGACCATCACCATATCCAACCTCTGTCTCATTCCTATAAACCCGTTTTCACTTCTACAGAAATTTTTTGGTTCCGATTATGGGGGAAAGGGTTGAGAAATTTTTATACCACAAAAACTCACTATTGTTGTCCATCATTAAAAGTCAAGTTTCAAGGCAGAAATCACGCGGAAGAGAGAAACTTTCCCACCCCCGATAATGAGCTTTCATTAAAATTATGAGTTGACTTTTGTGTTTTTTTGCAATGCCATCGCTATAACCAAACATTTATTGAGTTCACAACATTTGGCTTCGCAAAAAGTCAAATCCAAACCCAAGTCTGGTTCAATGTGAAACTTGGAAGAATTAAACTCAAACACTTTGACGTGAAAGCGTATTGGATTTTACGGGTGGCATTTTGTTCTTGTTTCAGTGCATCCCTCACTTCAAAATGCTTGGGTGTCAAATCAAAAGCCTTCGGGTGTTGTTGGTTACAGTTACAATTGCTATTGCGGCCATGGGGTATTTTTATCAAGCACTCCAGTATATCCCCCAAATTCCATGCCCCATTGTCAACACAACACTTGGGAGCTTACAAGGATACACAGCCATATCCCGAGATGGCCGTGAGTACTTTGGCTTTTTGGGAATTCCATTTGCAGAGCCACCGGTTGGAAATCTTCGCTTTGAGGTGAACAAAATTAACGAAGCACTAGGCATGCAGCTAATAGTGGGTATTGAATCATTGCTGAATGCTGATTATGTGTTTGATGATTTTCTTCCAGCCACCTCAGCCCGCAAAGGGATGGACTGGAGTTCGAAATGCGCGTAATTTTGGATCTGATTGTGCGCAGATGGGTATCCTCCTTGGGTTCATTGAATCTTACGAAGAAGATTGTCTCTTCCTAAACGTCTACACTCCAGCTAGGGTTAGGACCATCAAGTTGTGCTAAAATCATTATTGAACCTGTTCAAACCAATTTTTAAACATTTATTTGCAGGATCTAAAGGACCCAAACAAACGATTTTCTGTAATGGTCTATTTTTATGGCGGAATGTTTATGGAAGGGAAAAGTAGCATTTATGGTCCCAAATATTTCATGGACGAAGACATTGTGTTGGTTACCGTAAATTATAGAATCGGAGCTCTTGGCGAGTATACCCATTAAAGTCATGGAGGACAAGTAGAGTGTTAGGTTTACTGGGCATACACGGCTAATGGTTGATTCCCTCTGTAATAGGCTTCCTAAATACTGGGGATGGATTGATTCGTGGAAATATGGGACTCAAGGATCAGAATGCAGGTCTTAGATGGGTTCAACAAAATATTCAATTCTTTGGTGGAAAACCAGAAGATGTGACGATTTTTGGGCAGAGTGCTGGATCTGCGTCTAGTCACTATCATATTCTCTCACCCTTGTCAAAAGGTCAATAGCATAAACAAGCGACGATAGATTCAAGAATGTAAATATTTACTCTCTGTCACGCAGGCCTGTTTACGAAAGCGATATCTCAAAGCGGTGTTGCAACTAATCCATGGGCTTTAACTACAAAAACAACGGAACAGGCTTATCGACTTGGAAATCGTCTAAATTGCTCAACTGAGTCAACACAAGCCCTTGTGAAGTGCTTGAAAAATGCTTCAGTCAAAGACATTTTAGCTACACATACAGAAGTTTTGGTTCGAGGAAATTTTGTTTTGGAGATGTAACCTTGCCCTAATAAGTAATTCTTATGACCATTCCCAATTTAGAATTTTCAAAGGGACCCAATTACTGTCTACACTCCAACAATTGAGGTAATCAATGATTCCGAGGCATTCATCACGGAGAACCCAGCGGATCTGCTTAGAAATGGCAAGTTTAGTAAAGTTCCATGGATGACTGGGGTGACGACTGAAGAAGGATTAGTCGCTTCTGGGAGTAAGTACAATTTGATTTTACTATGACATGATTATTATCAAAACCCATAACGACAATTTTTTCAGTGTTAATTCGGAATACTACTCTTAAGAATGGCGGATTCGATGGTTGGAAGGCGTTAGCAAAGAATGGGCTATACTACGCGAAAGAAAACAAAGACTTAACTGATGAAGTCAAGCAATTTTATTTTGGAGACGCCCAATGCATTCAAGATTTAGGCGAGAAAAACTTTTTCCAAAGATTGACGCGTTTATTCTCGGATCGACATTTTTTCACTGGGTTCGCGGACGCCATTAGTCAACACTCGGTACATGCACCGACGTTTGCATATTTGTTCAACTACACTGGACAATTCACAGTTACACCTTTGCTCCTGGCAGCCAGAGGAGAATCTCACATTATTATAGAAATTGTTCAAGATCTCATTTCCAATTGGTACAAGAGGATATTCCTGGGAATCGAGCCAGACTATCACGGTAATCTTGAAGTTTCAATCCTAGATCCTCAAAAACAGTTGTTATTATGAGTGTTCTGATAGCTTCTTGTTTTTTCCACTTCCAGGCGTTTGTCATTCTGATGAAATTTTCCTCCTATTCGATATCTTTCCACCGTTTACAACGATTCGTCAATCGCATGAGGACTATCAACAATCTCGCACATTGGTAAAATTATGGACAACTTTCGCACAACTGCATCCAAAGTAAGCCATACGTCAGAAAAGGAAGCATTTTTATGAGAAACTTAAAATTCCTTTTTATTTTCTGAATTTGCTCCTTTTAGAGGGAAGCTATCCTTCCTGGGGACATCTTGGCAAGAAGTGAATCCTAAAGACAAGCCTCAGGATATTAATTACATGTTAATTGATAATGATCAAGTTAAGTTGGCAAAAGCACCGTTTGCCAGTAGACTTGAATTTTGGGACACTAGAGAAAGTAGACTTTAATTAAAGTTCACACTCTTTTTTCCTTACATTCTCAAAAAAAATTGATTTTTCGCTTTCGGCGACTGTGCTCTTCCCGAGTTGGGGGCCATTTTACTGCAGGGCAGCTGTGTAAATGAAAGTTTGTCCTTGGGTTCGACCAATCCGGCGCAAGGAATCAAAGAAAGGAACCACGATGCTCGTTCTCCCATCGTCTAGAATTTTCGCGTCATAACTTTTCCAGACTTTCGAGTAGCGTCCTCAGTTTGTTCTTTGTCTTTTCGGAAGTTCTTCTTGTTTGTGTTCAAAATCTCTGAGAACGGTTTCAATGAGACTGATCAAAAGTTAAGTTTGTCAGTATCTTTTGGAATCCTCCTCCGCAGTTTGGATTTCATAATGCTTCTTTTTGCATGGAGAATGATTATGATTTTGATGACGACTGGCCAATTTTGTCTCCATCCACTGCCGAGTTCCCCAAGTTTTCGAAGACATGACCTACCATTTTCTCTCATCCCTCTCTGGATGACTTGAGATGCTGGAAAACTCCCTGGACATCACACTACCACCAACAACACCGACTGGTCCACCACCTGCTATTAACTCAGATCACTGACCTAAACTCTACCCGTCCCAGCTCCCCTCCGGTCCGTCTCCACCGGCCAGCAACATTATCCTTGGACCCTAGCCCAATATCCATTGGGACTCACACCGGAGACCGGAAGGGCATGAGTGGGAATTCAGAGAATTTAGTACCTCTGGAAAAAGATTGAACGGTTTTGGATCGTTTATGATTATAGCCACCCTAATTGGCATATATACATTCCTAATTGACAAAATTCATTAATTTAAGGTCTTCCGTAACCTCACCTATCGACAAATTTTTATTGTGATCATAAGCTGAGAAAATCTCGCCGAGTGCAGTGGCGGTCCTCAGATTTTAAATGTATGCTAAGTTTGACGAAAAAAAATGGGAATTCTCTCCACTTTTCATTCCAGACAGGGGTGTAGTTGTTGTCAATGTTAATTAATTAAAAGTTTAAAACTCCCGGAGACCTTGTCTGTCGAATGCTTACTAGAATCAGTGACAACGGATTTCCAAACCAGCACTTTGGATTTGAAGGTCAAAGGGTAAGGATAAGGAATAAGAAATTAAAGTCTCCTAACTAAAAATTTGTCATACGCGAGCGTAAATTAGCGTAAAATTCCCAAACAGCTGTCTCGTCTCAGAGCGTTTCTGTCATTGATCCATGTCGTATGTTTTTCTGAATTCTGCTGATTTTTAGGGTTCGCAGTGGATAGCGAGGAAACTAAAACCGCGATATGCTACTACAAAGACGTACGATTTGAATCAAACCCGTGGAATGAAAATGCCACTTGCGCATGCAAGTCATCAGAACGAACGAATTCCGGAAGACATGAAAATTCGACAGTCACCGTCGCCGTCGCTCCTGAGGCCGAAGGTGGAGAAGATACCCAATGCCTATATTTTGTTTGGTGTTCTGATACTAGCCGTGTACTTTGTACCTTCTGAGAGTTATCCTTATTTAGTTCCAAAAGACCCAGGAGTGTTTGTACGACCTAGTCACAAATATGGGCGATCTATTCCTAGTAACAGCAACAGTAACACGGAAGGAAAGGAAAATAGAAGAACTATTCCACCGCCTCCTAATTCTACAATAGGTAGTACTCAAATTAAGAGTGGTACGGCTCTAATATTTCCTCTAGGTACGTATGTCCTCATTCCTATGAAAGTATAAACAACACTCTCAGATTCAGATCTTATTAACATTCTTATTCAGCACCATCAGCTTTGTTTCCATTGCCACCTTTTCATTTCTTCGTACCCCTAATCCTAATAATAATTAGGACCTATGGCATCCTTTTATGATTCCTCTGTGGAGCCTGCGTGTGTGTGTGTGACTCTGAACGCTTGGCAGGGACAGATGAGTTGTTAAATACCAATGATGGCAAGTCGTATTTTTTGCAGGGCTCAAACCCCCACCCGTAGTTGGACTGGAAGTATCTCCCAGTACATCACCAATCGACGAGAATTCTTCTGAAACAGTAAATATGGGAAAGGAAGACGGAAGAGCCAAAGGCATGGAAGGGGGTCCGGATGGTTGGGCCATTCAGCGTACTTTCCTAGTACTTGCCGGATTGTGTGTCGTTGTCATTGCATACTTTGGCGTCAAATTCGCATGGTAATCTATCTATCCCAACTCCTAACGCTGTGGAAATACGAAAACTTTCTTTAATCATGATGCTGAGTTATCAAATTGTGCGTTTAAAGTGTCAGGAAACGTCGAAGGGAGCGGGACGAGGAGTCGCGATATGGTCTCGTAGAGACTTCCGAAATGGATTTACTTGACAATGATGATGAGGACGAGGAGGAGGAAGATGACACACTGTTTGACCTTCACTCCCACCGCAGGACATAAGGTAAACTTTGGTGGAATTAATTATTGCAGATACATGTACCAATCGACGCATAATTTTTTTTAATTACTGGTAAATGATGGGTGACTAATTAATTAACCAAATTTTTTCATGATTTTGTGATACTCCGTGTACTTTAATGCGTGCCTTCAGAAATATTTACTAAATTAAGTTATTACTGTTATTAAAAGTTATTCCAAAGAAATAATAACCGAAATGGCTAGTTTTTGTTGAATAATATGGTAATGTCGAATAAAATCACTCAACCAAATGAAGACACATTGAATCAAACTAAATTATTATTTGAGAAAGGTTTTCATTTCATTACTTACACGGCATTGGGTGTATCACAGGGATTAAAAAGATTCGATTGTTGCATCCGTACCCAAATTGTAGGCTGCCTAAAGATATAAGTATATGTATAGTTAATCGTAAATAGTCAGGACGTTATTGCGGGGTTGCTCTTGAATGGCTGGGACGCGTGGTGGTACTAGGATCCGTTTCTCTGATCCAAGTAGCGATTTCATCTCTAAACATCCGCTTGAGGAGGATTTCCTTGTTTCTCCTCCTCCAACCAACGTACGTCAGATAGCCTTTTGAACTCAGATCTTCTCCATAGTCTTCAAGTATTTCGGCCTTCCTGATTGGTTGGCCTGAGCGGGTCGAGTAACAGAAATCAATTTCATCTGTGGACAGGGCTACCTCCCTTCGAAGCATCTTCTGCTCCGTCTTTTTGTCCATTTCTCGTTTGTAGCGCATGCGAAATAAGAATGTGTCAAGGATGAAGGCAATGACGACGGTCAGGAGGCACATTGTCACGAGGTAGAACGTGATGAAGTAGAGACGGCTGAGCCGACTCCCTGAGGCAATGCGGTGACCCTCCATTATAACGTACCAATTGTTGACGACCGTCAATTCAAACAGAGTCACAAAACTTGAAAATACATTCTGAAGGAGTGGGAGGGAATAAAAATGCATTTTAGTCGGTTGAATATTTGTTCGAAAATTAGGAAAATGTATGGTAATTGTGATCGTTGGCCTTACGTCAAAGGAGTTCAAGTAGTATCGTAGGAGAACTTGTGAGCCGTTGACGCCGGAATCCTTGTAAAAGTCCTCGAAAATCGTCCCTTTGCAGCAGTTCTTGAGTTCCACTTCGCTAAAAACCTCCATTCCGATAATTGCAAAGAAGTAATAGAGCAGGAGAATGACAACGGCCACCGACACCATTGGTGGAAGGAGGATGAACACAGTTCCGAAAATATTTCGATATCTTTTCTTTAGTTTGAAAAGTCGGAGGAGGCGGAGTGGACGGACGAAATTCAGAAACTTGTCCCAAGGACCAAGGAAGCGGGCAAAGAGGAGCGTAGAAAAAAATGTTACGGAGGACAGGACATCGAATACGTTCCATCCTGATGAGAAAAATTTTATAGGTCCCCAAGTTGCGATTTTCAGAATCACCTCCAAAAGAAACACTGCACCAAAGAATAAGTTAAAATTTCGTCTGAGAACTGAGGTCATTGACCTCATCTCATCCTGCATACATTTACTTACGTGTCGCAAACAAGTAAGAGTCCCACGCCTCTTGACTTGAACCTTCGTAACAATGAATCATCATTGCCACACCGTTGAGTACGATCAGTAAATCTGTCAATGAAGATCCATGCGTAAGGTATGCGGGAAATGAAGGATGGCAGAATCGAGGATAAACTAAAACTTACTAAAGAAGTGATTGGCATTTGGTAATTCCAATAGATTTTGAAGCTTCAGCCCAAATTCCCTGAAGAAAGTCCACGGCTTTTGATTGGGATTCGATTGACAGGGTTTCCAACGGAGGTTCCACACTTCATAAAACTTGGAGAATTCCTCTCTGGACAGAATCCCACTTCCACTCACATTTAATGCACGGAAGGATAGATACGTATCACGGAGAGCTGAAAGTAATAAAATCAGTCAATATGGTTCAGGGTAAAGAACTCAGATTCCGCATTCCGGCTTTGGGAATTGATTTACATTTCTGGGAATCAACGTAGCTCATCATTCCATGAAAATGTCTGAATATGACGCCGTCGGGATTCCCCTTTGAAACAAGGAGATTGAAGGCGTAGGTTGAGGCTTTCTGCTTGTGAATAATCAGTTTTCGGAACTTTTCCTTTTCAATTGTTGTGAAAGCATCATACACGACAGCAAGCAACTGAAACAGGTTAGACAATTGTAAAACTGTAACTAAGTGACAGTTAGACATTACCCGTTTCCGTTCTACGTATCTAATTTTTGTGTTGCTGGCTTACGAGATTCATGAACAAGTACAGGACGGTCACCAGGTAAATGACAAAGAAGAAAACTGTCCATTTACTTCTGTAGTATGAAGGCATCTGAATATCCGGGTAGTTTGCTGTAGTGAGGAGGACAAACAGATTGACGAAGGAGTCTTCTGCAGTCATGAAGAAGGGATCGTCATCTCTCCCAAACAGAAAGTGACCCAGGAGTGAGAACATGAGAATAAAGAAAAGGAGGAGGACCAACATGTCTACAATCGGTGGTAGACTTTGGAGAACCTAAGAGAAATAAATTATACATTGAAATATTGTCTTATATTTTTAACGAAAAGGTTTACTTGACGAGAGAATCGCCGGACTCCTCGGAGATATCGATTGTCTACGAGAAATATTGGTCGGAGTGCTCTTGTTACACGAAAATGGGATTGTTGACGAACAAGGACGATAATGGTTTCCAGAAACATGAAAAGAAGTATAGTTCCTTTCAGGAGAGTCCGTTGGTGTCGCAATGTCGTCCGCCATCCTAACCATCTCATTTTCAAAATCAGTCCAAATGTGATAATTGTCAAGGCTCCTAGTTCTAAAGACGCATGGACGCCAATTGGCGCTTCAAGAATTGGCGGCCTCTCAAATATTGCTAAAAGTAGGAGAGCCATGGACGCGAGCCAATCCAAAACGTAAAACCACTTCGTGTGGGCCAAAATATACGCTGGAAGACTTTCACGTCGTTTCGGATGTGTTGTAAACATATCGTTGTTTTCCCCTTCCTCCAGAAAAATTGCGGCTTCCTGATAGTTCATCGCCCATTGACTATCCACCACTCGTCGTCCAACTTGGTAGAAGGTTGAGTCGAGTGAACCCGAAGGGAAGTTACTAGTTCCTGCCTCGACCTCTGGGAGAGCGTGGCCCCAGAGGTCTCTTGAGTCCAGTGTCGCCATTGTCACTGGAAAAGTCTCATCCGGAGTAGTTCCATGCCCGAAGCCCAAGAGTTGAGCGAACTTTGATCCTCGGAGGCACTCCATTCTCCTGCCAATAATGCTACTTTCCGTTTCAGAATTCGTTGAATAGGATGGACCAGGTTCTTTGTCATCGTTTACGTTTACTGCCAGTTCTTCATGATGTTGGTCGCCGAACCCGAAGCGAACACGGCGGAGCCTGTTCCTCTCCTCTGATGATGGGAAGGAAGCCTCGCTTGCATCCTCGAAGTCTAAATGTAAGGATAGTAAGAATTATTATTTTCGAAGGTTAGGTTCATGGGAATGGGAACAATGACGATACTGGCATATTAGTCTCATTTGCAACTTGCAACTTGCAAGGGCTTCAAAATTAATGGCAAATGGGTGGTTCTGTTTACACTTGCAAAGAACAATATCACACCACGAGAAATTACGGAATAATCGTCCAAATTCATTTGAATCAAATTCATTCCAAGTAACTTTTTATGACTTGCGTTGTAATCAAAAGTTAATTACAAAAAAAATTGGACAGTGGTAAGGTATAGGAAAATACGTCACATCTGTTCTCGTTCATTTTGGATTGGAAGTGGATAATTAAAATAAAATTAATAGCCCATTGTCACCTTGCACTAAACCCTGACGATCCTCCTCTGGCTTCATCTTTATAAAATTCTTCAAATGGCGTCCGGCATCATTCTTCTGACAGTCCACACAACGAAAGCGATTTTGTTTTTATTAGACAAACTTTTTACAAAAGAAAAGCTAAAGGTCAAGTCAACTGGTCAACTCAACTCCTCCTCCTCTTTCTTCTCTTGTAATCTCTTTCTTCTTTCTTGGTGTCTTTCCGTGTCTTCTTTCTTGGTTACTTGGATGTTTATATTCCGAGTCCGCGAAAATTAAACTCGTATCTCTTCACCTTCCAGGATGCGGATGCGATGTCAAAATGAAAGAATAATACAATGGGAATGGGAATGGGACTGCGATTCAATTCAATTCTGTTGAAGTTGGAGTTTTGCTATTAATTAGGATTTCGATTTAGAAATTATAATGTGATTCAGATATAATTTTGAAATCATTCAAAAGTTTTAACCTTATTGACCTTCGTAATTTGGTAAGTTGGGGGTTGGTTAGTAAGTTCAAGTTATATTCTAGTATTCGTATTTGTTCTATCTTCTATCTTCTATCATCTATCTGACTAGTATTTGTTCCGTATTTTTTGTACAGATTACAGAATACAGATAATGATGGAGCCAATGATACGTAGCGATACAAAATGTGGCCGAGATGCCGAGATAAGCATAGTTGACCTTTGCTCCCTGTGCAACTGTTACCAATTTTCGTCTGACTGTGTCAAAAATCATCCTGGATATTCACAGCATGACTCGGAAGTGGGAGATGTTCTCAAAGTATTTCTCGCCGATAATGGTAAGTTAGGGTAGAGCCCTTAGAATTTTTGTGAAGCGAATTTCCTGATTCATTTGGTAAATGAGTGACTTAATTGCCTGCTTGGGTAATAATTGCAGATGAGCGATCTCCGAATCTTCAACTTTGTGGCTCGTGCAAATCCCAATGTGAGCAGCTACTCCGTTTCGGAAATCGAGTTTCCTTACTAATTGAACAGATCACAACACTTCTTCTTCAGAATTCAAGATTTACTCTGATCCATCCTAAGCAGACGATCATACAGAATCTTTTTTCAAATTGCAATCTTCCAAAATTCTCGACTAATGCGGGATTGAAGCTGCTGGATAGGGTCAGGGTGGGCTCACATAATTTGAATACCCAAAGCGGGCTAACGATAAATACTGCAGATCATGACGCTGACATCTCTCATCTTGACCGTCAAATTGAGGAACTGGAAACACAGTTTCACCTGGACAGGATCAAAGGCTATCATCAACATGGAAGCGGCACTCACTCAGAGGATGAGAATAACAGTGACAGAGAATCATCATCTTCCTCGTTGTACTCCTTCCTCCCTAGTCTCGTCTCTTTTGACTCTTCTTCTTCTGCCCAGAAGGATCCTTTGGGAAATAACATAATGAACGTCAATATCTCTGCCCTCGAATCAAGCGGAAGTAGTGGGCACGAGCAAGTAACGCCTCCAAAACGATGTAGAGCATCCAAACTTTCTTCCTCGCCAAAGAATATTGTCACTTCCATCACAAATCTTATCGCAAATACTACGAACGATGAACTCGACGTCTGCCTGTCAAGCAAAATTCAGAAAATGAAACGCCACAGAGCTACGGCAGAAGAGAGAACTAATGAACGGACAAAGAGTGCTGACAATGTTTTCCGACTCCCTCTTCCACCCAATTCGTCTCCAATAATTCGGATCTTGAAGTCACCCTCCCCACCTTTACAAAAATCAATATCAAAATCAACAGGAAAGTCAGACAAGAAGAGAATTCCAACAAAAGAAGAAAAGAAATCAAAGAAACGTTTCAGTTGTGTCTTGTGCCAAAAGACCTGGGAGACTAAAAAGGATCTGAACACTCACATGGGCTCACATCTCAAAATTTCCAATTATGTTTGTGACATTTGCGGAATGGCTTACAGGTAGGGCGCAACCGATATTCAATTCACCGTGATTCCCATATTTAAATTTTGTTTCCTTTTAGGCATAAAACAGGCTTGGAGGGGCACGTAGCCATTCACCGGGGTGAAGCAAAATACAAATGCGAACTCTGTCACAAGCAATTCACCCAAAAATCAGGTAATTACTCAACGAACACTTCATTTTCTCCTAGTTTGGGCTTCCTCTCACTGCCTTTGACTCTGACATGCTGTTACTCCGTGTTGTCAGGGCTCGAACGTCACCAAGAAGCAATTCATGAGAACGCTAGAAATTACGTGTGTCCAGTGGAGGATTGTGGAAGGACGTTTAGATGGAATTCCTCCTTCAATTTACACAAACAGTTACACAAGGAAACTCCTGACAAAAAGTTCAAGTGCTCGATTCAGTCTTGCAATCTTTCCTTTTTCACAAGTTATCATCTTCGGAGGCATCATAAGACACACACGGGTGCGTAAGAGCATGCAATTCGGAATCTCATTTAACATTAAGCAAAAAGTCTTACTTCTAAATAGGTGACAAGGAACACAAGTGTCGCGTCTGCCACAAGGAATTCAGGGAAAAGTATAACTTGGATGCTCATTCTAAGATACACGAAAAAGACGTGAAATCTTCCGTTTCCGCTTCATTCCTTAAAACGAAATAAATCAATAGGAGTAGTGGCGAAGAATCAAATTATAATTTCAATTGTATTTTTTATTCTCCTCAAAAACAATATTTTGGGAGAACAATTTTTTCAATAGTGTTAAGCCAATTGTTTGAAACGGAGGGACTTAGAATAGAAAAATTGATTTTAAGCTTCAGTAGTTTCGTATGTTTACGTTTACGTGGATCCAGATGGCCTTGCGTCAGCCTCCCGTTTTTTCTGTGCCTCTTCTTCCTTTTCAATCCGTTCCTGCTCAGCAATCAAAGCCCGTACTTCATCATTCTTCAAAATCGTGGTCTTCGTCTTATTGTCGGCCCCACGGTATAATGAAGCTATTTCCACTGCAAGGAATTAGGGTGATTAGTGAATTAGTTTAGTGAATTAGTGAATTAGTGAAATTAGTAGACTCAAGACATTCGTCTCTCATCTTAGTTAGCCATTAGGACGCATCTTTCATACGGAAATATCGGTTTGCTTACATTTTTCTGGACTCAGTTTTGTAGTATCAAGAGTTTTGGCCAAGATTTTTACAACCAACGCCTTCGCTTCTTTGAGCGTGATGTCTTCCTTGTAATCTTGTTTCAACAACGAAATAGCAGCCTGAGAGAATGAAAACAATTCTATCTAACTACTAATCACCTTCTATATTTAACCTTGAGTAGGTACCAGAAAAAGAACCAACACTTCCACTTACGTTGCTGTTGTTTCCAATACAAGTGGCTTTCCACCCTCCGTAATTCCCACTAGGATCCGACTGGTACAGCTGAAATCCATAATGTTTATCCCAACCAGCGTATAAAATTGAGACCCCAAACGGACGCTTTCCTAATAATCAGATAGATGAAACCAGTCAATACTATTTAGCACGGGATTAATGTTCAGTTCAATAAAATATTAATTCTTTTTTTTTACCTCCGTACTGTGTATAGGCCTGTTTGATGTTACAGAGCCAAGACACAAGTTGCTCGCAAGGCATGGGCTCTCCATATTGAAGATAATACCGCTGAGCAATTAGACGGAGCTCATTCGTCAACACGTTCGCGTCAGAAGTGATCCCTGCTACGCTGCATGCCATGTCTCTAAGAACAGGATATATTCAATATCAAGATCACACGTTAATTTCAATTTCCCCGTCGTCTTCTGTCATCCCACTCCGATTTCTATGACCTAAATGGTTTTCGTCATTTCGTCAGAATTATTACAGTGAAATGGAAATGACGTAACCTACTCATAAAGCTTGTAGATCTTGTCGGAAAAGAAATTCTCGTCATCGAGTAAAACGTTGGTATTTTTCTTCTCAGCAGCTAAAATGATGCCATCCTTGGCCAAGAGCCCGATACAGGTTCCGGCATGCCCAATGGCCTCCATGGCATATTCCACCTGGTACAGCCTTCCTTCCGGGGAAAAGATCGTAGTCCTAGAATCGTAGCGACGAGCCTGTGTAAAAACAACATTCAAAGTAAGTTCGAGAATCATGTCCATGTCCGTGCCCTTAGTTCGTCGAGCGCAATCTTACGCCAGGCCATTGGCCATTCGCAACCTTGGGTGACCTTTCATTAGATTCGATTTCTCGAACCGTAAACGTGAACAGCAAATTGAATATTAATTTATCTTAAAATCTTAACTATTTGAAAGTAACATAGTACATACGAATTCTCTTGACAATTATAATCTGACATCAAAGGTAAGGTATTCAGGCTTTAATAACATAAAGCATCTTACCATAGCAGAGAGTAATTTGTTGAGTATGAACCAAATCGAGAATTCACTGAACTGACGAGGACGACTCTCCTGATATCATTCAATTTCAATTGAACCAAACTTAATTATTCCTTTAA
>Ga0194135_10001225_pt1 | contig 15150 bp, 15 predicted proteins | sample LitLau_LLRF_2013_FD_134024 | JGI IMG/M metagenome (GOLD analysis project Ga0194135, IMG submission 134024) | Freshwater sediment microbial communities in response to fracking from North America - Little Laurel Run_MetaG_LLRF_2013 (version 2) | ecosystem: Environmental > Aquatic > Freshwater >...
GAAGTATGTCTATTTCAGCTTTTCCCACTTTGATAGAGATCGCACCATTATCCTTTAAGAATTTTTGAATGTCGTTAATGAAACACGTAAACAGCTTTGGGCTTAGCGTCTCTCCTTGTAGTAGAATTCTTCTACTTAAAATAAATACCTACCGAGCTTGACTGCCAAGACGAGAAACTGTTTAAGACTCTATTACTTTACACACAGCTCAATCATAAGTCGATGTGAAGTCTCCAGGTTACAAAGTTATTCAAGCGTTTATTTCAACTACATTTGAAGCACTTCTCCTAATTTAAAGTTTGTAATGAAGCTCTCGCCCACTTCTTACAAGGAGATTTAAACTATATAGAATGCTGCGGAATACTTACTATTAAAATGTTGCAGCATTTGGACGTACATCAATTCTATAGAATCCATCGTTCCTTATTATGTAACAAATTGGTTCAGCTTGACATGAAGCTTGATTACTTTGAAGAGAGAGCTGCACACAATACGACAATAAGTCTTATATAATAAATACAATAACTTTCGAGACATCAATACTGTCTATTTTGCCGTATCGGTATCTTCATTTCAATTGATGTTTGAGCAAAGTCATATCAAGTGAGCCTTTCTTCTCCACGTGAATCTTCTTCTATTCTTGTTAGTCATCTCTCCAGAAGCTACGAATGTTACCATGGCTATTGTTGATATTCCACTTCCTGCTTCGTTAGTCGTATTTTGTTGTGTCTTCTCAATCCACCCCACAAGGTTCCGAAGAAACTAATCCCTTGAGTGATGATGTAAGATCGGATGTAAATTAGTAAAGAATGACTAAAATGATGTGAGCCACCTTTTCCAAGTCAAAGTAAACCCCGTAGTATAAAGGAATGCGAGTCGGAAATGTTTCAGCGTCTTGTAAAGTCTTCTTTCGATCGTTTCCTTCAGAGTCTGAAATTTGAAGTTACCTTGCTCTTGTGCCACTCAATACAATTGAGTTTACTGCAATCATAATTTAATTAGAACATGCTGCTCACCTTATGCAAGCATATATACGAGAGCCCAACTTTCGCACTAAAAGTGTCTATAAATATTATAATTGGCTTGATATAACTTTTTCAGGTCGGGAACACAAGTTATTTTTATATATGTAATGCTTTTACTATAACCTTGTCAACGTATTGGCGTAATACCTTTCGACATTCGGAGGAGCGAAGCGCCACGTTAAAATAAGTTTCACTATTATTAACTACCAGTGTTGATTCAAAGTCTGAGGATGGATCAAAAGCGAATAAACTTAAATTCGAAGTGTTATTGTTAATAATATACTCGTACGCAAGGAAAATCGGAGAAGCCCGAATTCCCAAAACACCTCAGGTAATAAACAGAACTTTCCACATAAGAATAACACACTTCACGAAAAAGATTACTGGGAGAGATCTCAGTCGCTCCTATGAAATGCCACAGAGTGTTAAGGGAATCACTTCAATAAGTATGGTATGAAGAGAAGAAAAAGTATGTGTGACTGTCACGAGATAGATGATCTACAGGACAAAAGTGAAAGGTAGAAGATGAACGGAGTAAATAGCACACAAAAAATAAGATCTCCTTTCTGTGATTGATCACGCGTTAGATCCGAGTGTGGCCTAGCCACTCTTCCATGTATACTGCTTACTCTCAACTTACTCATACTATTATACTAATTAGGTATTGTAATTGCTCTTCGTTCGATGAGTAGTGACATAACTAATTATTTCATTAGCCGTATTTAATACTTAAGTGCAGTTAATCAAATTGAATTTATCTTTATCCGGAAATTGGTTCTAGGAAGCTTATATGTTCTTTGTGGTTGGTGTCTTTCAATTCAGTTAAATATATATTTTGTTCAATGTAGATGTTGTTTTCTTTGCGCTTGGCGTTATGTCTGGGCAGTAAGAAGTCCAGCAATTAAATTAATAGTTCAATGGTTATTTCACTCCAAAGCTCTATATCCCCATTTATGTCTTTTCACTCACATAAATGAGTTCTATTCAATATCTAAAAGTCAGCCTGGCCTATTTTGTTCATAAAGGTATTGACAACTTCCGGGAAAAGGATTTACTAGATCTGGTATAAAAATAAAAGTTTGTATAAACATCTTGGAATGAATCTCAGAAGTATCACCAAAAGTGTTGGGTAATCCCACCAGATTTCTTGTTTTCTTAGACACTTTCTCTTCCAATGCTTTAGCACTTTTCTTGCTTAAGGAAGCAGTTCTTGTAGTATTTACTGTAGTTGTTCTCCTTATGTGCATGTTTTCACTTCCTCTCCTGTTTCAGACACAAACTTACCTACTTTAATATCTCTAGTGTGTTGGATATTGTCTACGCAGACTACTAATTGTAGCGTAAGTTCACTCAAAACTGTTGGACAGACTGTGAGCAATGCTTCTTCGTCCATTTTCGATGATTTCAGGAAAACTAAAGGTAAGCGTTGTATAAACGACTATATCAGGTATATCATCAAACCTCTGTCTGAGTCTGAAACTGAGCGAGTCTTATTCGGGTTTCCCATTGAAAATCTCTTGAGACCTTGACAATAGAGGATAAGAGAGAATGGAAAGACCGTTCTAGTTCTAAAGTCTGAGAATTAATACTGCATTGAATGAACTTAACGTCAGTAAGGTTAAGTTACTTTCCTTCCGACACACTGGACTATTAGTATGAACGGTGTAAAACTCATTGTAAATGTTACTTCTCACTGACTGAAGCCCAGTCGGAGTGTCCGAAGTAATTATGCTTCTATTACCAGTGTGTCATACTCGTATGCAAGGAATCTTGGAGAGAAGAGGAAGGCTGAAACTCCCCAGGTGAGTAGAAGAACTTTGCAAGTGGGAAAAACACTTCTCACTTCATGAATCCCAGGGAGAGATCTCAGTCGCTCGTGCGAAATTTCACAAAGTGTTAAAGGAACTGTTCCAATGAGGAACTCTATGCAGATTTGCAATTGTTAATGGAATTGAATGCCATCTTTTTACGTTTCGCGTTAAGTTATTGAGGTTCGAAAATCCCTTATGCGAATGCATGTTCTGTCTGTGTGTCTAACTAGCTGAAAGGCTGACTGGCTGGCTAGCTGTGTAACAAATTAAATATCTCGTGAACGAGTTTTGAATTTGAAACACTGTATTGGGCTTAATAACAAGTTTCCCTACTAAAGTAACTCAAGTCTAACCCCCTACTAAAGTGTCCAAAAAGGTCCTTGTGAAAGTATTGGAATCTAGAAATTATTATTTTTTTTAAATTATCAGGGACCACTATGACGTATAAAACTCAATATGACGAATATCGGTAGAACCATTAATGGGAACAAAAAGGCCAGTGAATTGATGAAAAGTTCGAAATGGTTGTTTTAACAACTTATTAGGTACCCCTCTAACATGTAAATTATCGTACATTTCCATAATGAATGCGAGTGGCAGTTCCTTTCATCACATACAGAACTTTGCACAGCAGAGCACACGTTTTACTTATTAATTAAAATTGATAAATTGATAAATAACGAAGAATTTCCATGTGTGCCTTAATTTCTACTAGAGCGTAATTGAAGCTGGAAACAAATAGTTTTCGTGTTGTGCGATTTCAAAAGAATTCAAGAAAGATTGCATATATGAAAGATTAGATGAAATCACATGGAATTAATATTTATATTAATGTCCAGCCTTACTAACCCTACACTTATTGGTGGCCTACTATCACTATTATCCATCCAACTTCCTTTGAAATGCTAATAATGATACATGATAACCCTTTCAATAGTAAAATCATTTCTTTATAAGAAAAAAAGGCAAATGAAATGGCTGACAAATCCGAAAAAAGGACGATTGATAGAAGACAGAACAGTCTCATTTGCTTTAATTCTAGTTTCCGCAGATTGAAGTCTGAGTTTTTTGCTGTCAATATGAGAAATAATTTGCCTTCCCATGAATTTGACATGAAAACGTGCCTGCGTATTCCCAACTTTTACCAAATTCACTATCCTTGTATACAAATTGTACCGCTATTGCGGTTAACAATTCTCGCTGGTTCATAATCCTAACGTAAAGACTCGAAAAAAGATAAGAATTCATATGAGATTGCTTTAGATCAGATATCAAATCAGATGAAATGTATTAATATGGGATATTATATAGAATTGAACAGTTTAATCCAGTCTGTTTAGAACCTAATTAGAAAGACATTTTAAAAGTTTAGACATGGGTGTGCTCACGTGGCTGCTTTCACCTTAAACTGATATATCACATAAAATATTTGCTTTGTAAAACAGTCATAAATGTTATCGATTGAGTTAGCGATTGACAATTTACTAACAATTGACGAGTAGCTAAATTAAAGCGTTTTAATATCCTGTTTGAATATGAGACTTTTAGGTTAATCTCAAGCAAGCCGATGAAGCTTTTTGTAGCCCTGAAAAAAAGTAAACCCAAACAGCTTTATATCCATCAGAGTTTAATATAAATATGAACAAGGAAAGCTTTCAAAATAAAATTTGAAATGAGTGAATTGGTTTGGCCATTATCTTGAATTAATCTACCCAATTCTTCTCCAGTCTTTAAATATTATGGACATGGAGTTTTACATTTCTGTATTTTAAAGACTCACAAACTCTCTAGAATTGCAGACATTTGAATATTGTTTGGCTCCTTACATCAATTTGGAATGCCTTTAAATATGTTTTACCTATCGTTCAAAATTTTCGCCTTATTTTTCCAAGTTTAATCAACTGGAATGAGGAAAGACGGCAGTTGTCATTCAACCGTTCCCGGATTAAACATCTCATCCACTTAATGGAAACCAGTCTCCTTGCTTTCTGTTCTACTACTTGCATCGTGTTTCTATTTTGCAGAGAAATATTTACTAAGTCCTCTTACAGAATTCCGATTGAAAACATCATTATTCTTGCTGCAGCACTCGCCTTCATTCTTGCCATAATTGTATTCTTCGTTGCGTCAACTCACTATGGAGAGAAATTTGTGTGCTCGTGGAATGCAACACAAGTTATACAGGCAAAACATGCAGGTAAGATTGAGGAAGAATAATTCCTAATGAAGAAGTTGTACTAAATCGATAACTTTTATTTCCAGAAATGTCAATTACCCTTCAAAATATTCTGCTCCTGACTACAATAACATTCTGCGTGTACATTCCACTCGTTCCTATTTCTGTGCTCTATGCAAATGTGGATCCGTATCACTTTCTTCTTCAAATCATGATCAAGGCAGATTTCGCTTTATTCGAAATCAGGGGCATTTATTCCTTTGCCCAAGTACTCAGGGCAATAGTTTTGTTTTTCAACTGCTACCAAGTGACAAGGAAAACAAGTCTAAGCGTACTAACGGCATTTCCCTACTTTGATACCCTCTCTCGAGTAACCAGTACACTAAAACATTACACAGAAAGTATTTTCCCACAAGAGAGTATGATCAATACCCGATTGAGAATATTGGTTCTTATCCGATCCGTGAGACAAATTCAGGTTATTGGTAGAAGTTCTCATTATTTGAACGAATGTTGTGGTGCAGGGTCAATGGCAGCTATTTGTACGCTCTTTAATGTGACAATTTTAATTGGTTACAACAAAATTGTCTTTTCGTTTTATGTCTATATTGTGTCAGCAAACTGTTTAGGTTATATTGTGAGTTATTTGACGCTATTACCTGTAATCAAAACATTTGATAATTGTTGTGAAATTAACAAAGGTTTGCTGCTTAATATTATAAGCACAAAGATGAATATGTATCAAAAGCGCTTTTGTAAACTGAAGGTGAGGTCTTTACAACCTTGGTCATTAAGTATAGGATTTGGGAAGTTTAGATTTTTCTATATCACGAATTCTACGAAGGTGTTGTTCTATAATCATATTTTGAGCAATACGATCAATTTACTTCTGTCTATTTCACTGAGCTAATAAATGTCGGAAATATTTGAAAGTACTGCGAGAGCTCTTTCGTGCAAATGAAACTATGAAAAGCAGCTGAGTTTTATCTATTTCCTAATAAAAATATTTTAATTATGAAAATTCGAAATCTCATTTTTGTTTTACTCTTGAAGTACATTTTCAACATCAAATACTTTTTTAATATCGTGTGAACATACTAAATTTTTTAAAACATCTGATCTAAACAGCGACTTAGGACATTAATCTTAAAAAAAAGGATTCTAACCGGGTGTACATAGGTTTCATTTGGGCTGTTGATCAAGTTGATTCAAGTTGATTTCATTGTATTGAGTTGCCTGGAAGTCCAGGCCCAGATACAGAAATAACGACAACCCTTCTTTCATATTATTCCAACAATGATACATTTCAGATTAAACTGGACCAAGGACCAAGTTTGTTCCTAACGATACCAGCAAATGAGTTATGAAGATATTAGCCGTGATCAATAATTATTTGATGTATTTTTTTAGAAAGAAGAATGTACAATTTTAAAGATTGGAATCATCCGAATTATAAATATAGGTTATAAAATATTTTAGATTTGAGATATTTTTGCAGTTATTAAGAAGCTGGTTAAGTAGTAGCTTATATATTACCATTTTACTATATAATATTATGACTTGTTTTCAAACTTTGTTTTCAACGCAGCCCTGATTAACTGACTTTTAAATTGGCAAATAGAATTGTTAGAAGGTTAGAAATTGGATTTATTGTATTCTCAGGTGAGAATGCATAAATAGCAGACGCAACAGAAGTATAATCATGAGTTTAACTTTTACTGGATCCTGTGCTACCATAGTTCTAGTTTATTCACAAGAATAATCTTCTTGATACGCGTACCAAAGACAATAATAGCTCAGGAAGAGTTTCTGGGAATCTCTTCTACTCAAAATTATCAAAACAGTATTTTCTGAAAACTCTAAACTATTACTTTCATTTAGTTATCTCTTCCTGGTGAAGGTGTAAAAGGTTCGCTTTCATATTATTATTTTTGTAAAGAGAAATACGAAAAAAGTTTGTTAGTTTGGCTTTTTGTTTGCTAATCAAGTAATAGTGTGTACTTTGTGGCTAGAGCAGTATTGATTGCAGTAAAATTCGATTATTATTTCTTAATAGAATCAACGGATGCGGATGGTCTTATTGCGTAGTTTAATGTATAAAATAATAATGTAATGTTGCTCTTGAGTTTTTATTAAATGAGTTTTTCCTTCTCATGATGTTGTTAGGTTTTGTATCTCATTCAACTCATAAACATTATAACAACAATAAAGGAGCATACAGCCGTCAATCACTTCCTATTTGAAAGATCTCTTTAGACATTTAGTATATAATACAGATAAAGTGAATATATTTCATATTATTCATTTTGTGTAGAAGTGCCTCATAGTATAAAATAAGTTTTATTCAGACCCCAAAAAGTTTGTAGTCAAGAGATACAATATCTTCCTACAATTACATGAGATGAAAAACAATCAAAGTATATATATGTATATATTATAATATATATGTCTTATATTCCGCAAGTAGCTTTTTGACTATCGACAATATATTTGGCATAATAGAGATGAAACCTAATTACTTTGAAAAGGAGCGTGGAAAAACGCCTTGTTAAATAACTCTCATACAATAATAAGTTCTGAGAATTTAATTCTTCAGCTAAGCTCATATGAAGTGAGTCTTTTTGCTTGACAAGAGGAGCCGTTATTTTTTTACCCGACATTCCCCTATTGTGTATCTTGGTAATAACACGTATCAAACGTCTATCCAGATGCTTAAAACGTTTCCATGGCAATTGTTGATATTGGTCTCACTCCATCGTTGTCAGTATTCTGTTTCCTTTGCAACCTCCGCTTACACGATCTGAAGAAAGCATTAAATCTTGAGTGGTGATGAGTATAGAGGTAGAGTACGGGATGCAAAGTAGCAAACAGTTTTTCAATCACAGTTTGTAGCTTCTTCTCTGGCCTCGATGGGTTGTAATTGACAACAGTTCCTCGTGGATTTTCAGTGAATGATCTTAGCACCATGACCACTCCGTAGGGAATCCATAACATGGCAAATCCAGTAGTGTATAGGAAAGCTAGCCGAATGTGCTTTAGCTTCTTGTACAGTCTTCTGCCAATTATTCGCTTTACTCTCTATAATTAAGTCCACATAGGTAACTTGTTCATTTAACATACATAAATAAATGTTGAGTACATAAATATTAATTGAATTCACATATGTAACTTGTTCATTTGACGTATATAAATAAAGTACACTCACCTTGTTTAAGCAAATATATGAAACTTTGAACTTAATCCTGTACAATGCTGAAAAGTCACAAGTCCAATAATATTCAATAAGGTAATTACAAACATCCTAACAATTCATAAAAAGAAACTGCCAAGTTTAGCTTATTGAGATAGTGAACTTACCGTAAATATTGTAGAATGCTGGTGAAATATGTAGTAGTCCACATATCACGCACTCGTAGATAACTTTCAACCAAACATTCCCGAGCAATGGTGTCTATAAATATAATAAATAACAACTAGTCAAACATTTTGAGATGCATAAAAAGCCAGCCAATTTCCCCACATAAACATACCTTTCGACATTCAGAGATGCAAACAAGTGCTGCATGGGTATCATTACTACTGAAGTTAAGCGAAGTAAATTCACCTAACGAGTCACCAAGTGAACTGCTTCCATTCTCATAACCATCATTAGTGAAGTTTTCGTTAGTGAAGTATTCGTAAGCAAGGAATCTCGGGAAGGAAAGAAATCCCGAAACTCCCCAGGTAAATAGCAGGACTTTCCATACAGGAAAAACACATTTCACGTTATGAATTCTTGGGAGTGATTTCACACGCTCGTATGAAATGCCACCGAGGGTTAACGGAAGGACTCCAATAAGGAATTCTAAACACATGAATATGGTTAATATTCACGTTACAGTAGATTTGTTTTCGGAAGGTGTTACTTTTTATGAAGGCTTGAACTCCACAAAGACTGGGACCTTTTACATCAATGAGGGAGAAGTAATCAAGGATTAGTATCATTCGGAGAGCGATAATCAACACGGTTGCGAAAAACAGATTAAAAACTAAATTGTAGCCAGGAATCCTATTAAAACGGAAAACAGCATTTAAATCAATGTGTTTAGGATTTCAGGATGCACAACTCACAGATTTACACTTCACTTACCACGGAGAAGTTACCATGAGTATTAAAACCCCAGAATGCATGATTAAGTATACAAGATGCTCAGTAAGAACCCAGATAATCTCACTCGTGTTATCCATTAAAGAAGATTATTGCACGAGATATATGGTAAATTATAAGGAGCAGTGTGTCTTGAGAGAGATCAAAGAAAGTACTAAAGTGAAAGGTAAAAGATGAACCGAGTAAATAAGTACGACATGAATTGATTTGTTAGATTCCATTGAAAGCTTGATTGCGCATTAGATCCGAGTTTTGTAAATCTCCACATACACTTTCAAGCTAAACTGACAAGTACCCATACAAATAGAAGCACAAATACTACATGCATTCATTGTTGTGTTGCTTTTTGGAAACCTCTGTTTATGTGTTAATGGTTTCCTCGTATCAATTCTGTGGTCTGCTTTGTTTTGAGGTTAAAGCACAGTTAATTAACATATTATGCAATATAAATGAGTAAAATTTTGTGATAGTGTGTGAAGTCATGACAAATATTCAAAGATTATGTACACGACGACGTGTCATGTACTGAAAATAGTGAAAAATTGACCTTAGCATACTCTTCTCACAAACAGTCAGTTCATGCGTATAGTGAGTATTTTTATGAGCTATGAACTAAGCATGCCTAACCTTACCTAAGCATGTGTACGAGAGTTGTTTGAAACGGATCATATGCAAGACTGTAAAACAAGTTATGTAACTGATGACTCAGGTGGGACTGAATTTTAGTACCAATTGCAATTAAGCTGATCAATGTAAGTACAGTAAAGTAGAATTACCGTAAATGTTATAGAGTGCAGGTGTAACGTGCACGTGCTCGTATAATAATTTGATCCAAACTTTCCCTAGCAGCGGCGTCTATTAATATTGTAATTGGCTTAACTTTTTCAGATCATGAGCTAAAGTAATTTTTATATTTGCAATAATTTTTTTAATACTTTCCTCTTGTGAACTTACCTTTCGACATTCCAAGGAGCGGTGAGCCACGGTAGAATCACTTTCACTATTATTAACTGCTAGTGATGGTTGAAAGTCTGAGGATGAATCAAAGTTAAACTTCCATTTGAACTGTTCTTGAAAGCTACATACTCGTAAGCAAGGAATCTCGGAGATGTCGGAGAAAGACATACTGTGAACAATGCTTCTTCGTCATTCAATTCGATTAATGGAAAGCGATGCCCATCAACAGAGGGACAATTCTCTATGATCTAGCAGTAATTACAAATTATCGAAAATCATAATAATACTTTTGATGTTTTCTGGAAAACACTATTAGGTTATACAATGTTATAAAAAATATTAATGTCCAAGCTGGGTCTGAAACTGAGCGTACTATTCGGGTTTCCCATTGCAAGCCTATTGAAAATGAAACAAAACAGAAAAAGAAAAGAATTCTGAAAAGAAGGAAAATATCGTTCTTGTTCTAAAAGGAAGAGAATTCCTGAGACTTCACTCAATTCACTAAACTATATTGGACTATCGGGACTTTGTACAGCTTGCTTAACAAAAGTGCGTGGTGAGACTTCTGCTGTTTATCTCGCATCAGGTTCTTAAGAACTTATTCTCTGGCTTCTGGTGTGTGAAAGAATGATCCGTTAAGGTAGTAGCGCATAAAGATGAATTTGCAGCTTAATTTGATTTACCTGGCCATTCGATTATGAGTGGTCAACAGATTATTTACAGGTGTGGTTATGATTAAGTATTGAGCAATTAAGATACCCTACAAGTTTCTATTCATGGTTATGTAAGCTGTCAATTCAATACAATCATTGTCATTGTTTTGATTTCTAATTCAGCACTAGTGTATCTCTAACATGTGTTTAGAAATGCCTTCTTCTGTTCTGATTTGTTTAGCTAAATAGTGATTGAAAAAATTTGACTTACTTAGTGGGAACTATAACTAGCTATAATAATAAAAGATCCTTTATTCAATTGCAGCTGGTTGGTCGGTGGACGAAGATAATTTGATTATACAGAGTATTCGACTTACCAAACAAATTTCAACATTAAATTGAATTATTTCCTTTTAATATGTAAATATTTACACAATATTTACATAATTTGTTTTTTGTTGGCTTCATTAAATCAAAGTTTCCTGGGAAGTAAGTTTGCAGAAATAAATCCTTTACACACATATGTATATACATAAAAACATATAAGCTGCAATTATCTCATCTCGTGTTGCTTTCAGAGACAAATACATAAGTTCATAAAACGAGCCTTATATCTACTTGTATAAGCTCTTAAAATTCTTCGTCGTCATCGTTTTTTTAACTTCATGTAACCAGAAACTTCAAATGTCTCCATAGCAATAGTAGATATTGCCCTCACCTCTTCACTTCGCGTATTCTGCTGTCCACGCAATTTACGTCTGCACATCCTCAAGAAAGAAATAAATCTAGAGTGGTGATGTGTGTAGAGGTAAAAGATCGGATGGAACGTAGCGAAAAGGTTTTCAAACCAGGTTTGCAAGGTTTTCTCAGGACTTCGACCTTTAACATTATAGTTGACAACGACGGCTCTGGAATTCTCTGTGAAAGACCTCAATACTGTGACTAGACCATAGGGAATCCAGATTAGTGCAAATATTGTCGTGTATAGGAAAGCTAGTTGTATGCGCTTTAGTTTCCTATAAAGCTTACTTCCGATTGTGGCCTTCAGTTTCTGGAAATAAAGAGGGAGCTTCATCAACTTGTTACTTTTATGCACATGCAACGACAGATCAGAAGTAAAAATTATTATGGACTCACCTTGCTTAAGCAAATGTATGAGGCTTTGAATCTGATTTTATGCAAGTCTGAAAAATTCACGTGTCGTGAGAATATTGATCAATATATTTCTAATTAAAACAAATCAAGATTAACGTACCGTAAATATTGTAGAGTGCAGGGGAAACGTGCAACAATCCACAGATCACACACTCGTGTAAGCCATTGATCCAAATGCTACCAAGAATCGGTGTCTAAAATAAGTAATACTTGTTGACTAACTTCAATCAAAATCAATGTCAAAGTAAGTTACGTTACTTACCTTCCGACACACTGACTTGCTGTAGACGATGTAAGTATCGTTATTATCATTATGACTTCTCATTGAATGAGACCCACTCGGAGTGTCCGAAGTAATATTGCCATTATACGAGCTAGTGTGGTATTCGTAGGCGAGGAATCTTGAAGAAGAGAGCAAGGCTGAAACTCCCCATGTGAAAAGCACAACTTTCCAAGTGGGAAAAACACTTCTCACTTCATGAATCCTCGGGAGAGATCTCAGTCTCTCGTATGAAATTCCACAGAGTGTGAGAGGAACTGTTCCTATGAGAAACTCTGTATGCAAATAGAGTTCCAAATAAGGTTAGATTGTAAATCTTTTTACGATTCCTTTTACTTGTTACATTTTTGTTACTTTTAGTAAACTCTTGAGCTCCACAAAGCCTCGGACCTTTAATATCAATGACAGAGAAGACATCAAGCACCAATATAATTCGGAATTCAAGGATTGCTATTATCGCTACGAAGAGGTTAGCCGCTATGTTATAACCAGGGCACCTGAAAGCAATAAAATGCTTTAATATATAATTTATTATTATTAATTAGCAGCAGGTCACAAGTGATTGTACTTACCTAGCTGACGTAAGAAGAACTACTAAGGCGACACAATTCACGAGTGTATAAAAATGAATCTCAATAGTAAACCACATAAGCTCGTTTGTTGTGTCCATTGTTGGGACAGAACCGTGATAGCTTATAGATTACAATATCATAGAAGATCTGGACGGCTGTTGTGAGAGAGATGAAGCGAAGGACTGAAGTGAAAGGTGAAAGACGGATCGAGTAAATAAGTAATAAATAATCAAGTTGTTTGATCCCATTATGATCTACCTGATTGCGCATTACACCCGAGTTTTGTCAATCTCTGCTGATACAAATACAAAAGCTACGAGTGCAGACCTGACAGTCCTGAGTAGTTTTCATGTACATAAGCGTTTCTTCCACTCATGCTGATACTTTAATACCCGTGTCTTGGTCTTGGAATAATTCTTAATCAATTTGTGATTGCTTTTGTACTTGGATTTACAATATACCACAATGTAGTTAGTACTGGAAACTAATTAACACATTAGGCAATAGAGATGAATGTGTTTGATTTGCGTGACGAACTATAAACTCATATAAACTAAAACCGAATGTTGGTTTAACAAGGCATACCTTTATTATATTTTGTATTATAAATACTGCCTATTGATCATTGATCACTCAATTACACTCAAGATCCGACAAGGCTGAAATTCGGTATTCATTAAATAATCATGCATTGAAACGAGTTAGGATGATGTCATATATTTTAGGGAAATCAGCTTACAACCTGACTTATTGTGAGAACCTTGCAATTTTTTATTGAGCCAATCAGCCAAAATTAGAAAGCTCCATTGAAAACTTACTCTACGGATCATCCAGTCTCTTGAGTCAGAATACAGAACTTACCATTAGTCTCGCATCTATGACGAGTGAGTTTGCAATCAAGATCATGAAGGGGACTTAAATGTGGTTCATTTGAAGTCAATTCAGAAATGAATGAATGAAATGAAGGTTTTCTCGTATGGAAATTAAAGTAAAGATTACTGAACGAATGACGGAATCTTTCCACGAAAAACTGCTTGAGAAATAATGAGTATTAGCTATTTTTGTTCATTCCGTTGTAATCTGTAGTCACACTGAATCTGTGGCTGAGTTTATTACTAGTTTTAGATGTATTGAAATTTGGGAGACGAATAGCTGATTTTATTTTCACATTTTTCACGTACTTCATTATTGGTATACATTCCCAATAAGTAATTCTAAAGCAAATATCGTTTTTAAATTGTTATTAAATTGAATTTCTTTTTAATAATGCCATCCTTTCAATCAATTGGGAATTACTTTTAGTGAACGCTTGAATCCAACATAGCTTCGGTCCTGCTATATCAACGATAGAGAAGTGATCAAATACTAAAATCAATCGGAACGACAGGCATGCTAAGGTAGCTACAATACAAATAGGTTAACTACCAAATTAAATCCAGGGAGCCTGCAAAGAGTTCAAAATGCCGTTAAAAAAACCTACGCCAAGCAGATCTATTTAGCCCAGGTATTGGAATAAAAAACAAATTGACATGCACAGTAATTCACATTACACACCTGCATTATGACTACATAACCATGGTCTATAATAAGCCCATGAAAATGGTTACTGCACTGCTATTTGTATGCTTGTTATGAAAGCAAACAGTTTTAGCGTACATAGTAACCAGTGAAGCCAAAAATACTCTACCGTGTACCGTGCGTGAAGGGGGAAGGAAGGACGGTAGCGTCATTTCCAGAAAACAACACCAAGAACTATGAGAACAATACGGACCATTTCGCGACCAAGTGGACGGGATTTCAATCTCACACACAAATTTATAGATGTCGAAGAAAAGAAAGACTACATTCGAGGATATTACATTGCAGACGATGCAGAGAAGACTTGGTTCTATCAGAAAAATCTGTAAGATAAAAATACAGTTCACTTGAAAGGTGGGAAACCTTGAAATTTTTAGTTCCTGTTTCAGATTTTGGGGTAGAAATGGTCGGCTCAATCGGGTGGTGACAAAATACACTGTAAACACGGTACGGTACGGTAAGATTCAATACCGTACCGTGTTCTTTACAAACCGTACCGTGTGGACTACAAACCGTACCGTGTGCTTTACAAACCATACCGTGCGCTTTACAAACAGTACCTTGTGATTTACAAACCGTACCGTGTGATTTACAAACCGTACCGTGTGATTTACAAACCGTACCGTGTGATTTACAAACCGTACCGTGTGATTTGCAATCCTACCGTACCGTATTGTGTAGGTAAGAATCCTACCGTACCGTGTAGGTAATATTCCTACCGTACCGTACCGTGTAAGTAAAAATCCTACCGTACCGTACCGTGTAAGTAATATTCCTACCGTATCGTGCCGTGTAA
>Ga0194135_10001226_pt1 | contig 15149 bp, 9 predicted proteins | sample LitLau_LLRF_2013_FD_134024 | JGI IMG/M metagenome (GOLD analysis project Ga0194135, IMG submission 134024) | Freshwater sediment microbial communities in response to fracking from North America - Little Laurel Run_MetaG_LLRF_2013 (version 2) | ecosystem: Environmental > Aquatic > Freshwater >...
GAAAATGGGGTTGAAGGGAAAAATATTCAAATTTATGAGTGACATCTTAAAAGACGGGTGTTATTATAAGTTATACACACAGGCGAAATCTACCTCAGCCTGTGGCTTGCCAAAGGGATTTTTTTATGTATATCCTTGGATTGAACCAGTATGAAATTGTTGTCGGGTTGTCAGTGACTGTTCAAGATTGTATTAAATAAAAGCCTAATCGACAATCGTTCGCGAGAATCCTGTAATCGGAAAACCCGTTATAATTTTTTGGCCAGTAAGCCAGTGAGGACTTCGCAATTCTTTTTTTGTTGGTGTGCCGAAATTGTACTTAGGAAATGAAGCACCTACGTAGAGAAGAGGTAGTGTGCCTCTTATTGTGACTTGAAAAGTATAAGAAAAGTAAGACAACTCTGAACTTAGATTCCCAAAATGGTAAAATGTAAAATGAGAAGATTTCATTTCCCTTAAATTCATTCAAAATCAGCAACTTACTGAGCCATAATCAACTTATACAAATTCTTATATTAATTTAGAAGATTTCCGTATTTTACAATTTCTTTGCGGCCTCCTCCGGGTTTCCTTTTCACAATCACCTCGTCAGCTCTCCATTCTTCCATATTCTTAAACAGCAATTTGTTCCCTTTCATAAACAAAACTTGTTTTACATGCCTTCAGTGATCGCATTGTCGAGACTTGGTGGTCTCGTTTTGGACTCGGTAAGAAAGGGTACTCCCAGTCTCGGTCTCTGTCTCAAAGTTTACGTTGAATAGGCTACGTTATACGTAGCAGTACCTAACGTTAACTTCCTAACCAAACAAAAAATCAAACCGCGAAAATTAGCACAAGTGTTGGAATTACTGACCGCGGATGGACTGTTCATTCGCACCTGCAATTTTGTTGTTGTGCAGACTGCAGAGTCTGTCTGTGGTCCAAGGTCTCATCTTTGGAATTATGGCGATAGATGTATTGCGAATGAGGAAGGTATGGTTCAGCTTCTCTGATCACACTTTTCACTTGTGAATGTGACTATTACCAGCTTTACCAGAAAAATCGTTTTGCTGTCAATCGTTTTTTGGATATAAAGTTGCAATGGTTTTATGGTTCTCAATGCACACGCCCAAATTAATGATGGACTATTTCTTATCCGTTTCAAACTTCAGAATAGTACCGATCTGAGGAGAGGCGTGGCTTTGCAATAATAAATTACTTTTCCAACATGGCGTCAGGTCTTTTCGTTTGACTTATTCTCGTACATGTGCAATATCTCTGGCAGGCGCTTGATTTTTAATTAAAGCTATGCATAATTACTAAATGATTCTTCCTGAGGCAGCAGATTCTTTGTTTTCTTAGCTTGGGTTTTTGCGGAAATGGTGAATGTAAGAGGGTAGTGGGAATTAAAATGAAAGTAAGTGGGGGTGGGGATGCTGCTTTGGTTAGGTTGAGCCCTTTTGTTTCGTGAGCTCCCATCTCCTGAATACTACCCCCTCATTACCACAATCTTCTTTATGAGTATTAAAATGGAATATCTGTCGAGGTTTTCATATATAGTCAGCTGGAGTTACATTCCTTCCTAGAGGTGCCTATTGACTCAAAAACTTTTTCTTCAATAATTCCCCATTAATTAGGTACCTAAGTATTTAGATTTCAGATCGGGTCCCAAATTTCGAAAGGACCGGATCGGACAGAATTTTTCCCTATGACGATTTCCATGGAATCGATAGATTTTTCGATGGAAAACCGATATGCTTTGATATTTTGCTGATTAGACTATGAACTGATTCATAAAGAAACGTGAGGATGGGTGACTGTGAATCGATAATAGATGACAAAAAAGTGAGATAAAAGGTGACAATAATAATAATTGTTATAATTAATGGCATTGGCTGAACCCTCTGCTGTTTCCTATGGTAACCGGTCATTCTAAGACTTTCTTACATTCTTTAACTTAGAGTGAATCCCATTACTATTTTTTATTAAATAACATCATCTTCAAAAATAAGAAAAAATGTAAAAAGTTTGATTTGGCAAGATAGACAATCAGCATTATTCTCTCCGTAATCGGCGGACCGAACCGATGGCCAGAACAAAATGAACTTGAATACCAAAAAGTATAGAACCGACCTCTTTGAGCTACAAATGTACAAAACATTTTCTATCCTAAGACAAAATTTTGGTTTTTAGTGACGAAATTATTCTAGCTCTCGAGCAAAAATATGGCTGCACAGCAACTACTGTCCTTTTTGAAAAGAAAATTGATACTTTCATTACCTACTTTTAATTTTTTTAAATTTATACATTTCGACGATATTTTCCGGTCAGACGATAAAAAAAGACTTAACAGAGTACCCCTATTGTCACAGATTTTATATCCCATTTTGGCGAAGACTAAAAATAAACAGAAAATCTTTGCCAATCAAAACAAAATCATACTTATACCTACTCCAACGGTATTAAACCTCCCATCAACTTCCTCTTCAGATATATGAAACTCCCAGCCTATAATTACTTTTGCTATTGCTTTTAAAAAATCGGGAGGCTTTAAAATTATAATATACCTAGGTATATAAAGGAAAGGTTAGAGCTATTGTAATTGTTTTTGGCCTGCTCCCAGCGCGAAACCTAAAATATCCTTTTTCATTATACTTTATCGATCTTCGCTAAAAAAAAATCTGCCTCAGTCAAGAGCTGGGGAAATGAAATTAGACCACTAAGTACCGTACGCCACGTACCTACCTGAAGGCCCCCAAGCACTCTCAACTCGTACTACAAAACCTGCCGCATAAACAAATCGCGTTAAAACTTATGTAGGATTACCTAGTGCAAGTATGATTTCCTAAGTAGGTACGTACATAATAATAATGCTTAGTGCATGTGCATCGTAAATTACCAAAATCGAAATAATAAAAAATTCCAGGTCGGAAATTGCCAGGTTAGAGGTTGGATTAAGAGCCGGTACAATTCGATAGGTGTAAACACGTTGGCTAAGTACAAAGCTCAATTATAATTTTTTAACCATCATGAAAAGAAATAGGCGTTCATAAAAGGCAATCAAAAGTAAAAGGGGTGTTGTGGGATTTCGGCATAGGATCATCCTTTTTCTAAGGTTAAAAGAGCTGAGTCCCCGCCCCGAATACGAGGCGGGACTTGGCTCCATCCCGCTGCATCATTCCCCGATCCGATCCACACTTGACACGCCACCGCCACCGTGAATCGTGTTGTCAGTTGTGTCTTGTGGCCTGTCTCCTGAGTGAACCTCGTGCTCCCACCCCCGTCATCTCGCATGTCGCTTCCCTTTCGAACCGGTTTAGTGCCGACCCTAACATGAACATTAAGTCCGAACTACCCTCTCCTCAGCACCTTCAACAGACTGAGACGCGACGGCCTTCCGGGATGCCTCAAAGAAGTCCGTTTGCTATTCAAGAGCTTTTAGGGCTCAATGAGTCGAATAACATCGACCGGAAGATCGGGCCTGGCCTGGCGAGCTTTGCCGGAAGTCAGTTTCAGAGTAAGGTACTGCCTCATTTCCAGAATGACTCGAATTTTCATCACCATATGTTAGCTGCGGGGAACCTGACAAGCCGAATGGCTTACTTCAATGCTCAGGCCGCTGTCGCCGCAGCTTACAATATGAACAGCATGGCGGCTGCTGCGGCCGCTGCTGGGATGGCCGGTAATAGTCACAATGCACCAACTAATCCATCCGCAATGCTCAGGTTAAATCACATTGCCAGTGAACACAACGCCAACAGTAAGTCTCTTTCACGTTAACCTTTTCATTTTGCTTAAATGCTTGTAAATATTTGTTCAAAATTACATTTTTCAACAGGGAACTAAAAGTTTAGTGGCATGAGTAAAATAATAGGTGGTTAGGCTCATTTTTCCCTTTCGTCGAACAAACAATCTAGGTAGGTACATATACCTGCCTGCAGGCCTGCTCCTTTGGACGTTCAATCTACAAATACACAAATATGTTTTCTGTTGGGGGAAATTATACAATTTTATTGGAAATAAAGGAACCCCGAGATGCTGTCGCTTGTCGGAGAAAATTTCAATTGCCGTCGGTAAATTCAATAATGCTATTTTCACTCTTTGGGTAATTATTTCATTGCCGTTTTATGGGGTATTTGCATGGCTATACTATATACCTAAATTGAGGAGGTACCTACATATGGTATTGGTACCTACCTTTTATGATTGACACCAATCGGAATCGGACATGTTTTAGTAGCATAGTATTTTGGAAACTCATTTTCACAGCACCAGAGGTGAACTTCTTTTTTGATGTGTGGATCTCTGGTTCTGATTCTCATCTGATTTCAACAGTTGGATACATATACCTACACCTATACCTACATGCTACATACTCGTAGAACCAAAATGTTTCATGAAAATGCCAACCGAATTATGAATATGCCTGTATACAATTTTTAAAAAATGTAATAGAATTCTTTGAAAAATTTTTTTTACATAAACAATTTATTTTTAAGTAAAAATTTATGATTTTTCGATTTGACTAAATGCTCTATAAACGACACCCTATAACCATTAACCCAACAACATCCCAACATGCGCTTTGTAAATGTAAAATGTAAATGTAAAACCATGACAACACTCAGGTGGAGGTGCTATCTACCCAGTTTCTAAACTCCAGACTCAATAACTATTATTTCCCCAGTACTGAAAACAGTAAGCGGGCAGAAAAAGAAACCAACAGCAAACACACAGCGGAATTTTCGGGATCTATAGAAGTTTTCTATGTTTCAATTGTTCAACATTTACCAAAGGCGAACGGTACAATACTCTAATCTCGATTTGACAATTATTTTAATCCTTGCTTTTCTATGGCTTAAAATCGTGAAGCCTTGGTTAAAGTGTAATGAACCGTTCACCCTTATTTGATTAGTTTTCCCATAAAGAAATGCCCGAAATAATCTACTAAACCATACGAGTATTTTTTTACGACGATTTTTGAAAAAGATGTCTTTATAATTTCATATACTTACCATATTGTGAACACCTGAGACTTTAGAATCCGGTCCTGCAGGCTGTGGCTTAGGAAACTACAGCATGATTACCCTTATCTACAGAATCAGGCATTAGGTAGAACATAAAGGGAGGGGGAGTGAGGTAAAGCAATTCGCATTTGAGAGTTGGTATGTAGTGTTTTCCTCATCATTTTTTGGTATTCAAAAAAGGTGTAGAGGCGAAAAACCACCTGATCCGGAAAATTTCCGCCATCCTTTTGTTAATCCTTGTCATCCCTTGCTCTTCTTTTTTTACTTCTACTATACATACCATAAAGACCCAACCAAAATAATAGAACTGTTTATCTAGGAAAATCTTCAGATGTAATACTTTTATCAATCTTTCAATTATTACAAAAGCTCCCACTTAATTTATGGTAAATGTCCATGGAAATGGCAAAAAATGTAATCACCATGAGAATCAATTAGAACGTAGTAGTTCACCTATTATTCTTATGGAGGTTATACCATTTTGCCATTTCATGGACATTTAACATTTAACACGAATTAAGTGAGGACCCCTACTAAGCTATGACATTCAAAAATTCTGCATTATAGCATTATAGCATTATAGAGGCACATTAAAAAATACTGTACGGTACAATACGATACAATAGGCTATCCACTAACATACTACAACCCTTAAGTGTGTAAACCTGGGGAGTGGGGGCCACCAAATCTTCTTGTCCCTGCGCAAACTTCGTCGCCCACCTTTTCCTACTCTTCCCATTCATGTTAATGCCTATATTCATAAAAAACTAACCATAGAATAACTATCGTATGGGCACTATGGTCTTGCGGACCCCCGCCTTTTTTTAAAAATTAAAAAAAATATAGGCTACAAAACTACACGCATGCTATTTGGGCATACCTTCAAAAAATTAAAATGGTTTTGAAAGGCCTCAAGTTATTAGTGGATTTGCTCTTTTGGTGCATGCGCCTGTCACAAGATTCATTTTGGTACCAAGAAACACTCAAATTTAGCCAATTAGGTATCAAGAAATTTCAGCTGTATGGGACAGACTTGCCCCCCCCCCCTCAAAATCGTGAGCTGCCTCGGACAGGAATGATCTAATACAATAAATCCCCTTAGGTCGCTATACTACGGGTAAAATACAGTATCCAGCCTCCAACCGCAGGGACTACATACTCGTAGAAGCATACGCAGACCTCCCTCAAATAAATCCACAGGAAGTGCAGTTATATTTATTGACGTTTTTGTGTTGCGAGCAATCCAAGAATATCAATGGATGGCGCTCCGTGCCTTGGGCAATCTCTCGGAGCCGTATTCTGTGCAGACAAAAGAGAAATTCCAGGTCCATGTTCCGTAAATTAGGCTGAATGGCCTGAATGAGGAGTGATGAGGCACCGGAAGACCCGTGCGCCTGGATTACTCAAAGAGGGGATTATCCCGAAGGCCCCTTAAGAAGTTATCAAAACATGTTTTCTCCCGTCCAGTACGTCGTCTGGCCCGAGGACGCGACGCGACCAATACTTTTATTTTCGCCTGTCGAGGTTCTTATCAAAACACTAAACATTCCTTGCATCTACGCGTGGTTTATTTTCATAACGTGGACGCATGACACAATATAATTCAAACATTCTTTAAAGTAAAGCCCAATTTACCTTGACATAGTAGAACATAAAAACCTATAAGAAATATATAACCCTCAGTGGATGGTCTCAAGAATACGCCGTATTTTATGTTCAAGGTTTCATGAAACGCTGAATGCCCCAAATTTTGGTTATGGTTTGAAAACAGAATCACCCCTTGTAGGTTCGCATTATTGCCTCGTTTTCGAGACCGAGTCAAGGTATACATTTTTTGACCCGACCCGAGCCGAGCCCGAGGTAGACTAATATTTCAATCCATAAAGAATTTCATTGAAAACAAAACTATGCTTGAAAATACAGTTAAATAGCTGTGTTCCTTATATATTTATACCAAGTCGCGATTCAGATCCGAAAATGAGAAAGAAACTGTTCGAGAAATCCAATGTGAACTCTTTACGAGGCTAAAATGGCAGTAAAAGAAAATTCCTGATGTTTCAGAAGTAGTGCCCGTACGAAGCTCCACCAGTAGTGTGGACAAAATAATGTAGTTTTTCTTTTAGTTATTTTGAATTATTGAGAGAGGCATTTTCATGGCTGTCTCAAAAGCAATTGCATCACGTTTACCATAAGCACTCACCTCTTTTCTCTACTTTTCTTCTTTCTTATTCTTCGCCTCAATAGAATTTTCTATTAGGTTGCACTTATCCGCTTTTCCAAACGTAAAATATCTAGACATTTTATTTTCTCTCGTGTCTCCCTAGTTTTTGAGAAATTCGATTTGTGCCATGTTTTATTTAGTGGTTGTTGTTGTTATGGGTTCGCGTTCACGTTTCCCTAACTACTTTTGCGTCGTCCTTTACTTTCTCGCCGCATTAAATACGCAGATAGGTGTTCCGTATTATGTAGGAAAGTATGAGTATGTTGGTAGGTATTGAATTCAGGGGCGGATCTAGAAATAAATTGGAAAAGTAAAGACCATTAAATTAAGGGGCTGATTGAATTGTAAATTGAGAATGTTTTTTCAAATCGTTTTTTAATTTTTTAGTGTACATGGTAATATAATTCTCTGCGTTGGTCGGATCGTACCCAAAATTATTACATTTTCATCAACTTAGAGAGAATCATAATTTGTCGAAATAGGAATTAGATTCTATTTTTGAATTTTTGAATTTTTGAAAAACCTCGGGAAAATATTTTTGGAAAGCATCGGTCATCTGAAGTTTAGTCATTGTATTTCAACCTTGAACTTGTTATGCAGATGCAGTCAGCTAATAATAGTGGTGCTACCTACCTACTATGAACCGAAACAGCTGTAACAACAGCAGCGGCTCCTTCCATGCATTAAGACGCGCGTCTAAATTAAATTTGTATCATATATAAGACCTGAAACGGCATTGTGTAATGAGGGCCATATACTGACTATAGCTATTTTCCAATGAAAATCAGTTGGTAAGCTAATGAAATTGAAGTTATAATAACTAATTGATACATCATGGTGAAGGGAAATCTCCCCAGCACCGCACCGCATCATTCCAGAACCCCTCAAGAAGGTGGAGGATCGCGTTTCTTGAAAAGAAATATTTTCTTTAGGGTAAAAAATAGACAGGGGAAAATGCTGAAGCAAGAGATCCAATCCCAACACTCTCCCATTCCCCCAAACGCTCCCTCGCTCCTCGCTCCTTTAGGAGGGGACTTTGTTCATCACCCCTCTACCTCACAGCCAGCGTCTTGAGGATTTTCTTAAAATTTTCCGAATTTTTCAACTCAGTTGGGTAAATGAGTTGAGAAGCCAAATTAAGAGAAGAAATGCGATAACATTTTTTAGGGAGCCAGAGGAATTCTAATTGGTGGAAAGCTCATTTATTATATTGCTTCCTTTCTTTTTGCTCCATCTTTTCTTTGCCCTTCTGTCCTTATATTTTATGGCTTTATTACAAACTCTTTGTTTTCCAATACCCTCGTTATTTTCCATTCAATTCCGAATTTTCAAAATATTGGCATTCGATTATCTGTGCTTGTTACATTCTTTTTTCAGTTTAATTTGAATGTTTATAACGCAGCCTAGATACTTACAGGGCATTGATTTGGTGACAATAACCTAATTATATATTGATTCTCAACAGGTGAAACCTGTTTTGCTATGTCTATATTCGCTATTTATCTAACTTTTGAAGTTTGAAAAACACGGAAATGCAGAAATGCTGTCGTCACAGTTTCTACGTCTTAAGGACGTGTGCCGTTACATTAAGTTACTTTCAGCAACTTCAAACATAAGGAAAAGTGAGACATCCCACAAAAGCGGTGTTCACTATCATATAACCGAGTTATATGGTGAATCTGATTCAGTAAGAAATAACTCATGCAAGTGGAAGAGTCCTGTGGGTACCTATAGGCTATTTATTCATTTTTCTATTCCTGTTCTTGAAATCAATCGACATGAAAATGTGGTTGTAGATGCGATTAATTTCTCATGTTGTTCAGCACCTTCAAATTTAGCCCGACCATCCCTGTCTGCCTGTACCCAATTATCAGCGGTGCTTACCTTTGTCATGAGACCTCGCCGACGTGTCAGCAAAGTTTAACTTAAATAATAGGACGTTGGTTTGGCACATGGATCTTCACTCCCTTCTGCATGTTTCAACTATACGTTGATCTCGAGTACAGGTAGTCATGTTTGGAGTGTAAATGATACGAGAAGTGCTGACAAAGCGCTGCTGTTGGAGGAGTAATCAGTCAGGTTTCCAGCTATTTGTTTCCTCCAAATTAGAACGCAATCATGTCTTTTCCGCATTATACCCGATTCCCTTATTTCCTCATCCGATCCAGAGATACCAAATTACATTCACCCTCTTCTCGATTCCTTTGAGCTCCAGAGGGGGTGAAAAAATTAATATCCTTCCTATTCGTTAGATATCCGGTTTCCCTCAAGTCAGCAGACTTACTTTGCAGTAGTTGTTTATTTATTTTATCTATCGTTATGGTTAAGACGGAGAACAAAAATGTTGTTAAGAGTCCTCTTCGCAGATTTGAGAGCTCCACCGTCGTTGGGAGTAGTTTTTTATCAACAGCGCCTTTAAATTACCTCCAACGTAAGCGCGTTTGGAATCACATGAAAGAAAAATGCGTTTCCAAACTTGCTAAAATAATTTTTTTTTTTTTAAAAATAGACTTCACAAGAAAAGTGATTTTCAAATACCTATTGACAAAAAATGGAAATATGTATATTTGGCAGTTTAGATGGGGAGATATTATTTTCAAAATATAATACAGACCTAAATGCAAACTTTATCAACAATAATATTATTTTAATACAATTGCAACGAGGAAAACGCCCGTGTGTCGCTAATGTGGATAAAGTCAGTATGAATATCTTATTATTTTCTATAATATTAATATTAAACAACATAATAAAGCCACAATAAAACTTCTTTGTCCCACATTTTTGTGAATGAACAATGCAAGTTTATTTTTGAATGTAGGTACAATGAAAATAGCATCACACTGTGAGCTAATAATTTCTACGATATTGATTACGAGGATTTGAAGAGTGATATCAAATTTCGGAATCGTAGTGTGTTGGGATTTGGGTGCAGACGAATAGTGGATGCATGACAACAGGACGCGGGACGTGTGGAACGGGCCCCAACCTTTTCAAATGCCCACATTGCTTGTAATGCCTCGTTTTATATCTCAACAATAATATGGGTGTCATAAGAACGACCATACGAAGATATATTACTTTCACTCGCACAACACAATCTCTTATATTTGGGGAAGCAGTGTCGAAAAAACCTTGTGGCGTTCGAAAATAAAATATCTGTTCTAATATTTAGCTTAGAATTTGGGAGTGAGAAATAGAGAGATGAGAAGTAACATTATGTACGAGTATCTCCGTACGGCCGCTCTTATCGGAACCAGACTATTACATCTTGTAAATTTTCTGAGATTTTACTGACCTCAGTCTCAAAAATTTATCATCACGTGCCATTTGCTGGTAGAAATAATAATTCTGGACTTAATTGTTACTGATCAATCCCCCTACCAATATAAAGTAAGCCAACCCATGACCAAAACGAATATAGGTAAGTTGTAAAGGTACTTTTGAAATTTTTTTGTTTTTAGTTAGGTGGTGTTATGAGTATAAAATACCTACAAAGTCTCCCATGCAGCATCACTCACAATGACTTAGCGAAAACAATGCAATCAACAATGTCAACATCTTAAGTCGAAACCAACAACAATCGGGAGACCACGTGATGGCTGACTACTGACCCAAAACCCCATAATTAGATACTATTGTGTATCCATCTCCATCGGGTCCCCTGTCCCTGTGGCTCTCCACCAATCTCTGCTACTTAGAACTATCGCCGCCATATTCGAATTGACCCTATGCAAACTTTCTACCTGTCCTAATAATCTGCAGACTGTTGTCAACTCAATCGTGGTCTTCTCCCATGGGTCTCAACCCATGGGAAACTATTAGGTCATTCAACTATTATTCCATTCCACGGACAAATCATGAAATTTCTTTTTTCAAGCAATCAGGAACTAATGGCACCTTGTTGTATACTGGGTGTTTTGTAGCGTATGCCTATCCAGTAGGGATTTTTTATTGGCATATTGGAGTAAACCCTTATTTGATTTATAATAAAGATAAAAAAGTATTGAGCATACTCGTACTCTTATACGAGTATTCTTAGCTCAAACCGATATTATAATATTTACAGAAAATTTTGGCTGATACCCGGGCTGGACCGTCCCATCACTACTTGCGTACACACACAAATGTTGGACCTCTTTGAAAATTCGAGACTTAAGTACCTACAGAAATATTGGACCTCTTTAAAAATTCGAGACTTACCTACATATAAACAAATGTTGGACCTATTTAAAATTTGAGACTTACCTACACAAATGTTGGACCTCTAAAAATTCCACATCTGTCGCTACTAGTGGTTATTATGGTATAAGGTATGCGACTTCTCCCTTGAATCAGTTGTATTGAATGTTTCAAGATTGGGTTTGTAGAAGTTCCCTGTGTAGGGTAAGTGTTTAAAAAGGGTTGTTTTGGATGTCGTGGGTGCTAAGTGGGCAATGCGCATGCTCCTATTTGTTACAGATACAATTCTCCCGAGTGAGCGATTTTCACTATGAACATACAGAACACACTTTGTCGGATTTTTGAAACACAACTGTCTCATTTTCCGAACCTTTTCGTCCAGATGTCTCAACAGCTTTATTATCCTCTCTGTCTTATTCTGATGTTTCTTGTTGGTTGGACTCCTCCACTAGCTGTTGACCACACGACACCCCTTTTACGGAATGTGATGTGACGTGTCAACTTTCTGAAACTTTCAATACAATTTACGGAGAATTGAGAATTGAGCAATTTATTTTGATCTAATTAATCATTTAAAATAATTCTTATCGGTCTAAGGATCACCTACAATACTTTGTTCTCAATTGAGGTGGTGGTATATTTGTTAAGAGATTCGGAGAGCGATTAAAACGAGTTTTTAATAATAAAGTAGTGAATTGGGAAGTGAGAAGTAGTCTCATTTAAAGTGTGTAAAGAGTAAAGGTGCCACACCAACGTTCACCCTCAATACTATTCACAAAAGTGTTGAAAAATTAGCCGGAGTGACAACACACTCAAATCTTTAGTAAACCCTTCCACTCCCTGATTATTCTAATCCTCTCTAGTTTTCTTACAAAACCTGAATTTAATCGTAAGTTGACGTTTTGGAATCGTTGGATTTCTTGTAAAATTTGTGGATCTTAGGTTGGGAAGTGATTTTGTTATTCAGATGTGGGAAAAGGTGTAAAACAATTGGCATAGGTTTGAATAGGCCCTCTGAATAGGTATGGTGAAGAGATGTGTTATGTGTGTTGTCAATCTTACCCAACACCCTGCATTCTTTTATCATAATCAACTACAAACTGCTCTAAAAACCAAACAAAAAGGTTCTAGTTGGACTACGTAAAAGGTTGCAAAACTTCGAGCTATTTACATTGTTCGGATAGGGCGCAAGAGACCTATTACGAATGGTACCATGCACAGTGGTGGTTCAAGACTTGTCTTGTTTTTCTGGTCTTTAAAATTTTTTCCTGGTCTTGGTTGGTATCGCCTATCGGTCTAGAAACCGAGAACAATACGTAACTTACTTTTTTGACTTCCAGCGCTGAAAGCAATTCTTTTTTATTCAAGGATTGCTGTTTCGAATTAGAATTTCGGGCTGAATCACATATTATCAAAAACGGACAAAATCGATTTACCAACAGGAAGACCCCTGAGATGGGGGAATGTGGGGGGAAAACGATTAAGAAACAGTTTATTTTCTTTTTCAAATCACTAAAACTCCAGTTTTAAAAATTGTAGAAGGTACATACGTATGTACCTATCTAATAAAAATCCTTATAAAATGTGCATGACTGTTGGCTGCTTCATATACCTATTATAAATTATATTATATTAAAGTTGAAAGGAATACATTAAGAAAAGTGTGACGACGTCCCGAAGGACTCTTATACAGTGTCTGGTTAATTGGATGATTGGAAACTGGTTGGGGGGTTGGGAGTCTGGGGTGCGAGTTTGCCGAATACCCACTCATTGTTTACGAAAAAGAGTGTAATGTGTGAAGAGAGGGGGTAGGACGAGGGTGGGACAAATCCCAAAGTAATTAGGGGTGCTTGACGAGGGAGAAAGTGCTGAAGCCTTCGGGGCACAACGCACATTCCACCCAATTTCAAGGGAGAAAAAATTATAAATTCGTTCGTCTCGGTCTGTTAATTAGGAACTCACGAGACTTCCTCTTTTGCCCAATTATATTCCTTAGAAAGTATCCTCTTTGCTGCTTTTGTTATTTACCTTTACCTTATTATTATTTACATTAACAGCAAAAATTATGATGATGGGTAGTATTTTTTCTTAATTATAATTAGTCAAACAAAATTTTGTATAAAATCTAGTTTCGTTAAGAACGACAAAGTTCTATCATGATTTTCAGACTTTTTGCAAGAGATGGGAGCCCTTCCCTAAGGAAAATTGGTAAATAACGAAAAGAAACTAGCCATTTCAAAAAACTTTAGTTTCCACATAGCTTATGTTTTTGACAAATACAACTAATGCAAAAAGGTGGACCCTATTCCACGATTGTGCCCCAGCCTACGCTTAATAATGATATTGAAAGGGTTCGAGTAAGTACTTAAAACCCATCACGCCTCAAAATGATATGATAATATGAGGATAATGCGATAAGTCGTTGGTAAGAAATATAGTAATCAGCTGGCCGGCTCCCTGTACAAAACCAATAAAGTGTCTATTGAAGGAGGACAGCTCGTCACGGCAGCCTATTCATCGGGCCCAGGGGAGAACGGCGGACAACGGGCTGGGCGGACCACGGCTAACTAACCAAACATATTGCAACCTTCTTCAGAAATTCAACCTTTTCTTCCCTATAAGTGTATTAAACTTATCCATTTCCAAATTGCCAATGAAATGACGTGAAAGTTTATCGAAGAAATGTTTTAATAGGGGTTGTCACGTCGGTTTTTGAAGTTTGCCTAGTGTTGTACGTACCAAAGACGGCCCGGGAAGTGTTGGAAATAGTGTGCAAAATTTGAAAAACTCGGAAAAGCACGTAAATTCTCGTCACCGTGACAACCCCTATAATAAAACTCGAATCCTACCAAAATGAATGAATGCACTCTATAAAGTGGAAATCCAAACCAAACGTATAGCCATGACATGATAATGTCCAAAAATTTTACTCAGTATGATATGAATGCAGTTAATGCATTGCACAAAGCGGAATCCAATGGTAGCCGTATGATATGACATAACATGAGCGTAGATATCGAGCACCGCTGATTCAGACACTGCAGTTTTTGTCGTTCGACAGAAAATCGTAAGACGTTATCCCGAGTAGGTTCAGCTACACCCTTAATACCCGTTGTCGAAAAACGAGACTACTGTAAAAAGTTGATTCTTGTGGAGGTAATAAATCACGTTATTCTTCCACAACGGCTCATTAGCAGGAAAGCTCGTTCTAATTGACCTTTTTGTGAGCTGAAACACAAGTCGAAGCAGAGAAGAAGCTAAATGAGAGAGATAAAAGTGAAGAAAGAGAGAGAGCAACGTAACGTCTGGGCTCCTAATCGAGCCAATTGAGTCTGATAGCAATTAGTAGCCATGGAAACGCGTAGCCCGCGATGGCCCGAGATTACCTCTATTTCCGATTCTGGATCGATCATCATCACTTGTCACAAGCAAATTATCTTCCCCCTTCAACTCCAGGGCCGGCTTTCGTAAACTTTCCCTTTGAAATGTTTCAAGATTATCATCAGGGGAAAATTTCCCCTGTAGGCTTATTTTAGTTCTAGGTCTGTTGAAATATCAAATGTGCCCATAATGATTATTTGCACTGGGGTGATTTTTTTGGAAGAAATATTTAGCACTCATTTTTAAATGAAAAATAATGGGAAAGTTATTAGAGACGGTTTTAATGTTTATTTTAAGTTTGGTTTTGTAGCCCTTAGCTTGTTTTGTATGTTCTGAAACTTTTGCGACGTATTACCTAC
>Ga0194135_10001227_pt1 | contig 15146 bp, 5 predicted proteins | sample LitLau_LLRF_2013_FD_134024 | JGI IMG/M metagenome (GOLD analysis project Ga0194135, IMG submission 134024) | Freshwater sediment microbial communities in response to fracking from North America - Little Laurel Run_MetaG_LLRF_2013 (version 2) | ecosystem: Environmental > Aquatic > Freshwater >...
ACTGAACTATAAACAACTTCTTTTAGAAATGTATGTTACTGGAAATATGATATCAATGATATACATTCCACACGCACGCATACACAGCAATCTGATACCGAGTGGAACTGTTGATGGAATATACGAAACGAATACTCAATATAAACGCCTAACAAGACTAACGAAAGTCTTATTCAAAAGATTTTTTCGCGAAAGTTTTTTGTTTGATCCGATTAATCTTATTGTTTCGATATCTGAGAATGAAACTTAATTAAAATGCATTCCATTGAAAGTGTACAGCTGTGTGAGTCTGTGTCTTGCCGCATTTAATGGAGTTTTCTTGCAACCCAAGAAAAAATTGGTTGGTCTTTAAATTTGAAATCTTCAGAAGACTTCAAAAGCAATTTTCGTCTGTCAAAATAACAATAAGGAACTGTCACTCATATTTAAATCGTTTCGCTACTATTGTATAATTGTTCGGTCTCCGATTGCCGTTTCATTATTTTATCAATGTGAAACAACACACTTGCTTGTCTTAAGTATTATGAGATGTCTTTCTGCTCGGTGTGGATTTATAGACTTATATAAATCTTTACCCATGCGGAGATATGAAGAATATAAGTGAAGGTTCGTTTTTTGCAGAATATTATTTCACGATGCCCAATACAATTACACTGACAAACCGTGATGTGTTCTCATGCGATATTTTCTTCATTAGCTTTTCATTCAGAAAAGAAAGTTCATTATGATGTTGCGGCTGTAATTTTCTGACACTCAAAACTCACAAATCACAGCCAACTGCTAATTACAAAGTCAATATTTCCATCAGATTTATCTCGGTTGTCTTGTAAGTTCCAATGTCTGATGCGTAGGAAGAAAGAAAATTAATTGCACCTCATTACCACCTTTAATTTACAGAGAAAGAGAGAGAGACGACTGAAGATCAGACATATGTTCTTCTGATCAAGGATAACATGACGTAACCTCATATGAACTCATATTCATGGGTAGTCTCATAAATCTTAAGTCACTAGTGATTCCTTCAAGAGAAAAGATGAAGTGTGTGAACTTTTAATTGCTTACATTTGAGATTTTGCACGATCGTGAGCTGAAGTATTTGTGCTGTATTAAAGGTTTTTAGGAAATCCAAGTCACTTTATTTGGAAAGCTTTGTCAAATAAGAATGTTTTAACCATTTAGCCCAACCCTTTATTATTAGAGATGTAGCACGAACGATAACCATGTTAAGCCTGAGAGTCTAACAGCTTCGTGAAGTACCAGAAGCTTATTCGTGATGAAGTGCTAATGTTCTTTTCATTTAAGTAAATATTTACTTGTTCATTGTCAGTTGTGCTTGAAGATCTGTTTGGTATTTGGCAACTCGGCTTCAGTTGAGAGTGAGGCGCAAACAGATCTCTATAGCAGATGGATTGCAAGTTTTCAACTAGTATGAAATTACAGCTAGTAGTTTGGTCATTGATTTTTTAGTTGCAGACTGGAATTGAAATACCGGTAGCCTTTTGAAGTAATTTCCTACCTTCGGCAGGGATACTGATGAATGACTTGGCTATAAAGCCTAACAAGCCCAAGATTATGTTTAGAAGACGGTTTATGTGATTACAACTAGAGGTTTGAAGAAGAGAAGTCTTCAATCATCCAAATATCCATAAAAAGTCGAGAACGCTACTTCTTGTGTTCTACGCATCGTAACATCATCCACTTCTAATAGTTTCTTCTTCTGGAAAAACAAATTATCCCATAAACAAACTTTCACCAGCTCGCAAGTTATGGACACAGTTGCTTTTAACTTTCAAATACGACCAGATAGTTAGGATTTCCCGTCGCATCTTTCTCGTACTCAAGACATTTCCTGGAATGCCAGCCAAACTTAGTTTTGAAGTTTACTTTAACACATACAGAAGCACATACACAGTTTTTGCATGAAATCTACTTCTTGTTCACATGGTCTAAAGCTTAAAAGTTGCCTTGTAATGATCAAGTGTACAATGAGAGAAGCAGATATAATATATATAGGCTCACACTAACACTTCAGAAGAGTCAATTGCAAAAAGATCTTCAAGAGTTAAGCAGACGACTTGAGAAGAATACCTCATCTCCCGAAGAACACAAAATCCTTTGAGAATGAAGTTTAAGGTAATAATACAGAGCACAGACACACATAGCACAAGAGTAATAAATAGACTGTGGTTTTGGTTATTACAAATCGACACCTGGTTTATTAGTTCGCGTAGTTCTATTCATAACTCTCACAGAAGTATGAATGCGTTTTATTGGTAAGTTTTGAATATTAATCATGAACGCACAGCAGACTGTGCGTGCGTGTGTTTGCACAGTAGTAAAAGTGAATCTAAAATTAGTAAAAATATATAGGAGATGATGAGTACACCGTTTTATAACTCTTGACAGCCCTCCGTAATAAATTTCTCTGAGGGACTTTTATATCTTTCAATAGAGAGATGAAACATGTATGAATACGGTCAAATCTTCAAAGATATCTTCTTTCCTTTTGAAGGCGAGTTTGAGTGTTTAGCTGTGTGAATGAAGGGCTCTCTCTCTCTCTCTCTTTCAAGCAAGAGTGTATATTCGAGACATCTGAGATGTCTTCTTTTTCGTATAGAAATTCCTTGTCTCACAACATTAGCAGCAGCAGCAGCAGCGACCGAGGTGGGAGATGCTTTTGAGACACGGGATCGGGATAGTGTATATAGTGTTCTGAGAAGAGTGATCTGTGGCCTGTGACCAAACCACAAGGAGTGTAACTACTAACCAGTTAACAAATCCTACGTGATGATGATACTTTCTATACCTATGCCACACACACAAGTTCACAACTGACACTCGTGCACAAGAATTCTTTTCTTAAAACCAAAAGGTAGTTATTTGGTTTCTGTCTGAGCCAGAAAACTATAAGAAGGCTTTAACACAAGCAATTGATAACTCTGTCAGCTTCAGAGTACGCACTCTCTATTTGAAACAGTTTGGAAGTCAGGAGCTGATCTTGACACAAGAAATCAGTCTATACTCAACATTACATGTGTAATTGCGGCGAGTGGTTATTTGGCGATTTCAAATGAGAATTCTAGATGAGATGACTGAGCGGAGATGCGTTCGAGTGTGTTTCCCGAGAGGAATTGAACTGGCTTCTCAAACTGTTTCGAGTTTTCTCTCAACCTTGGTTCACTCTCACTCGCAAGCTTGTTCATCTGCTCGTCTAGACTTCTACTACACTATTGCTTTTACTCGCAGCCAGCTAGTTTATTACTATTTTTCGAATCCATGCTACTATCCAGTTGCGCGACTCGATATTCCCATATTTCCCATTCTATGACATTTCATTTGATTCGGCTAAGGTAGAACGGGAATTGTTGACAAAGTGTAGTTTGTATTTTCACCTAAAATTGCTCGAATTGTAAGTAGTGTAAGCACATTATATAGTTCATATACAATGTCATACATTCATCAACCATCTCTTGTTATTTTTACCAGATAAGTGTCAACCTTCATACATACTTCATTTCAATAAAAAAAACACTCAGCGCGAGCCTGTTGATAGTTTATTTCAATAAAACAAACACTCATATATTGAGGCAGTTGATAGTTTTGTAGACCATGTGTCCTCATGACCAATTTGTGGTGACCTTATACCAACAATCAGCACAAATATCGCTCTTCTCTCTCCATGCTCCGGTTCCAATGTCATCAAATATGTGAGCTCTTTTGAACTGTCAGTTTCTTCACTGTGTCATGCGGCACTCGATGTAAGGGTACTTGTCATGCAAGGTTTTTACAATTCATTGTCCAAATAAGTTGCACTCTATACAAATGTAATTTGAAACTCAGTTAGTGTTAGTAATAGAGAGCATATGTAAAGTAGGGCTTTTTATTGTGGTTACCTTTAAAAATGCACTTTTTTGAGTACGCAAAAGAGCAATTGCAGCAGAGGCTGAGTAAAAGGAGGGGTAAAAAGGAGGGTCTGTGAGATAAAATATTGGGATGAAAATATATATAGGTAAGGTTTTATGGGAAACAGTCGGCATGAAAATCTACATGGGATCTGTTGTCAGAGAGGATTGAATATTTGGAAGGTTCCATCTCTAGCTATTTGTTAATACGAGCAGGAGTACCTGGTGGACTATAATATGCTATATAAAACATCTACTGAAGTGTGTGCGTTTTGGTACTTCACTAACATTCGTACAGGCGGTACAGGATTGTTATTATGAATTGAAAACTAGGGTACATGTCTATAATATTAAAGAATTTGCTATGCAAGCATATTCCTGCCGTCTCTAGTTATATAACAAGGAGCAAACGGGTTAACTTTATTGCGGCTTGGATGAGCCGTTTAAAGAAAAATAATGTGTGAGTCTGTGTGAGTGACTATAAAGTATGCACAGAGGAAAGGTACACACTACAAGTATAATGAGATACAGGATTTGGGTATATATAACTTCAGCCAACTACGCCAACATTTCATCCAGGTAAAAATCTAGGAGATTAAGCCTGAGGGGTTAGTTAGTGTGTTTCTGAGATGAGACAAAATATAAAGACAAGTTGGAAATGAATATATACACATGTACAATGGAGGAAAGTGAGCGTCCGGGTGGTTTAGAGTTGTTCCTTGCATTTGAATATATTACATTCAAGACGAGAGTTTGATCACCGGTTTACGAAGAATTGGTACAGCTGAATGAAAATGCATTCAGTCAGTATGAAAGTATACTCTTGAGATTATACAACAGTTGAGGCTTCAAATTGGTAACAAAGATGGGCAGAAAGAAAATAGGCTTCTTGACACCAGGCTGATGAACTATGGAGATACTCTTTCGTGAAAAAGACAGCAGGAGAGTGTGTGTAATAATGGAAGAATAAAACTATCTATATGCCAGTCTGTTGGTTCTGGTTCTGTGGCTCAGTAAAATAAAAACTGTCTAGTTAAACTACACAGAGGAAATGATATCATATATATTGTGATGAGTCAAAAGTAAAGTTTCACTTGGTTAGTTATGTAATGAGAATAATGAGTAACACAAACTATATACCCATGGACAGCTATATACTAGTAGTACCCTGCATGGTGACTTAGGATGTGGATGAGAAGGCACCCCTACCTTCTTCTTCTTACATAGATTTGAATTGATTGGAATGAAACTACAGAAGCCAAGCCACGGTGAATATCCTTATTCTCTGAGGATATTGAAAACGAAAATTGAACTTCAGGTTTTAGAAAGCATCTATACTAGTAGTAGCCTCGTTAGATTGGATGGATTTATTCCCAATCGTACCTACATATGCACACGGACACATATGGAGCTTACTCAAAGGAAAAAGGATTGAGACTCTTATCAAAAAATATAATCTTGCTGCCAACTAGGAATTATGATTGTCGAGGAAAAGTCAAAGTGTGAAAGGTGGCACTTTTATGCTGGCAAGAAGATCACGGGATTCTATGAAGAAGAAGCCATGCTATTCTATATGTATGTGGTATAGGTGTTTGTTTGGGGTATCTTCTTTCCTAACAAAATGAAAGGAGCATCATCTTGAAGGGAGATGCGAGATAAAGTACACAGAGAGTGAATGAAAGTAAAATGAAGAAGGTGAGGTAAATGTCAAGGGAAGAAAATGAGGAGCTTCCTCTGTAGACTTCGCTTTTTTGATCGTTATCATTTCATACCTGTGTGAGAAGATTATTGCTCATTTAGAACTTGGATTATGGAGCTTATCACAGTTGTCCTGCGAGTGAAGCACGTTTCCAGCGACAAATAGACCTTAATTATAGACTGCTTAGGAAGTACATGTTGTTAAGAAGAAATCTAGACATCAAATTGTTGTGTATCGTCTCTCTCTACAACTTTATTACATAGAGAAAGAGAGAGGTAGACTCGTAGACATGAACAATCTAAGAATAATCTGTATAAAAAGTTTACAAAGGAAGCTCATTTGCTATCTTCTGTCAGAGTTTTTCAAGTGTTAAGTTCTCTGAATAAAAAATCAGCTTATAATCCTACTCACGCATATTCTTGAAGATCAAAATGTGATGCTGCATCGCTCTATGCAGGTATTTGAGGCAGCATATAAGGAGAGTGTACAAAGGCTGGAAGACAGTTTTGGAATCCTAATGGTGGTCGTAACTGATCTCAGCATCAGTCATTGGACGCATAATTAGTATTTCTGTGTCTGATTTTAATTGTCAAAGATTAACTCAACTACAGCTTGTGTTTTGTGTAATGCATAAGAATTACTTATTTTAATTCTATGCCCAGTGGACTCACATACTGATGCAACCAGCATGAATCTCTATAAAAAGTTAATAAGAAAAGAAAACTTGCATCACTTGCATGCTCGCAGCCTCAACAGTTGTTTACACTCTATATACACACACTCTATGTACATTGAAAAGTACCAGTTAAACGAGTGAAATTCGGTAAGAAACGAGCCTGGAATCATAGGAATTAAGCATCTGCCTATTGTAGTATGAAAGGACTAATTCAAGTTTGAAGTGTCAGGTTGGCTCAAAAGGTTCGAACAGGTTGGTGGAAGGATTTTGAGCTTTAATCCCTATTAATGTTAATGGGATTTGAGGTGGAAGATTGCACGGGCTCGTATCATTACAGCTTTTGTAAATGTTGTGGTGGGTTTTTTGTAGTTTCACAATCTTGTTAAATTGCATACATTAATGTATACACTAGTACATGAACAGTATATATGGGAGATGGTTTAAGATCAGATAATGAATTGCTTCTATAAGGAGTGATGATATCATTCACAAACCCTTTATTGCTTCTAAATAGCGGAAACATTACATTCACATATTCACACAGAAGAGGAGTTTTAAAATCCACAATTGAAAATAAGTTGTAAGTTCGATAGCCGTTGTTGTGTTATTAACATGATTAAATAAACAAGCTACTGAAACTACAAGGTAAAATCAGTTGATTCAAACAGCTTTTGAATATAATCTCCGAAGCCAAAGTATTACAGGAAAAGAACAATGAAATTCTCAAATCAATTGATCCATGGATAAAATGATGATCGAGCAGGAGCATTATTTTTGGTTGAATTACACTCATTGGTGTGTGGTTTTGAATGACTTCCATAAGGCAAAATTGCGTGAGTTCAGATTTGAACAATTTGAAGTTACTCCACCAAGAAACCAAGTTTAATGACTTGAATATATTGCCAAGGATAGCAGCGTGGGTTGGCTGGCTGTTAAAGTTGCATAGTAATGTGTAATAGCTGGATTTTTTGCAACGCCTCTTTACAATGATATGGATAGCATTATGATAAATGGATGCAGACAATTGGAAAGGGTTAGAATGTTAAGAAGATTTCTTGTTCCATTGTGTTCCCATCATCTCGTCTCATTATAATCGTCAGAAGCTAGGGGAAGTGGATCCCTGCTCCTTCTCCATATATACACATCCTGTGCAGTTTGTCTTGCCTAAATAGTAGTAGCACTCTCGAACTCGCAAGGTTAGTTCTGAAGATATAGAACTGAAGTCAATCTACACTGAATCTACCGGTGTTGTTGGTGGAATGATAACGTAAATCTAGGTAACAAATGAAAAATGATACGAGAATCTCCATCTAATGGGGAGGAATGGAACACAAAGAATCTTTTGTATGTTAGGTATGTAATATTTGCATTTTGTTTTACATGCAACAAAGATCTATTATGAAAATGAAAGTATACAAATAGTAAATGATCAGTTGTGTTTTAATTTTTACAATGTCTTCAATAACTTTTAACTAATACTTAAATATTTGTTGTTTAAAAAATTCTATGTTAATAACTCTAATGAAAGATCTTCTTGGTAAAAATAACACACATGCAGGTTTAGAATGACTGCTGAGCTAAACAGGGATAGTGTTGAGATCGTTAGGCTTTACATTCAAATCATTTTTGCTGATTGAAGAATCAACAAAGCTATTTACTGCTATATTATACGAAGGAGTTTTTTCTGGAAAATTTTGGAAGTGTTCATTTACAATATAATTGCAACTTCCATTGCTGCTTTCACCTTCGTAACGAACAATACTTCCTTCGTCAATCAAAAAATGGAAGAGAAGAACTACAAACAGAAATATTAAGTTCAATGCTAACATTGCTATTTCAAAGAATAAGATTGGAGACAATCCAGACAAGGCAGACATTCCTGTGATTGCGAAAATCCCTAAGCTCCAGATCAGTACGTTTTTATGGCACCTTTTCCAGTTTCTTTCATATCCGTCTGCTGCCTGATTATCCTAGAGGGGAATTATGAAAAGCTTTTAGTGGAAAAAGATAGCAAGATATAGTTACACGAGTGTATAGATGGAATAGATGGAATCTCTTACCTCATCATTACTGCACAGTGTAAATTCATAAGACGAAAGGAACTGTATAACTAGAAGAATGCATGAAGCAATTTCGCACACAAGTCTTAATGAGTAAAAGAGAAGAATTGCCGCAAACACAGAATATTCATCATCAATAGACAGTCCAAGATCTTCCAAAGCTAAGGATTTCTTGTCAGATGGAGACAAAATTATGGACAAGAGGAGAACACAGTTCACCACAAAGGAGTAACAAACGATTGACCAGGTGACCACAGACACTACCTGTTGATCAGACCCATAATATGATCACTCAAAAAATAATGAAATAATGTTGATAATGACATTCAGTACAGATACAGACTTTTTTGCTATAGTCTTTTATTGACTTACCATTGACAAAACAGCGAGAAATACTTTTGATAAATTATTAGGATTAGCCATTTTGAGGGAGGCCTTTCTACTTAAGTTTATTAACACACAAGTAGTATACAAGTAGTTTCACGTTCCACCTCGCGTGGCTACAATAACTAATAACTGATGTTGAGAGTACAAGATGCTCTGGAAGATTCGACATCAAAACGAGAAGAAAGTAAGTGTAGTAGTTAGTGCGGATTAAACAACCTGGATGAACCAGATTTCAACAAATGAATAGCAAAGATAAGTTGTATACGTAAACAGAATCTCTTTGTAAAGTTGGAATACAAATGTGTACAGATTTTGTTAAGCAATATGAATTTAGTAATCTGCAGCAGGGAAGTGCTGGAAGACACATCGCTCATTAGCAGAGCTATATACACTCAACTTAGGATATGTAGTATCGTTCACAGAGCAAAAATGCAAATACAGACCTTTGTGGCTGTTGTAACCATGAAATAAATTGACTTTGGGCTAAATTCAAAATCAGGAGAGGTATCATATCGTGAGCATGACTTGAGGACAATAATAGTAAACTCTCTGTGAATATTGTGTGAGTTACAAAAGACTCACAAGAGAACAAGTGGGTGACTCGAAATGTTACTTATAGAAAGAGACGTTAGTAAAATGAGGTATATGCTACATGCTTTGTGTCATGTAATCCAAAATTGCTGAGGTTTCAGACATCATCATTATGCATCAGGAAGGGATTCCACCCACTCGATATTATTATAAATGAGGAATATTATTTGAAAGGATCCATAACGTGATACTGAAAGTCTGCACAAGTTGTTGCAATAAGAGAGATCGAGTGATATGTGGCTGTGTATTGGAATTTGTCATCTGCTCTGACAGCATTACTTAAGTAAGTGCTTCGAGAGATATTACTTAATGTGTACGTATAATGTGTATGCATGAGGGCAAATTGACTTAAATGTTTGGAGAGCTGGAAGCTTAAGGTGTATCGCTGAATATTAGTATAACATCGAGTTTAAGAGGAGTATATATATATATGCATATTGTTGGCACTCAGATATGGAGGAATAGGGTAATGCTTAATGACATATTTGCAATTCGAATTAGCATTTCATTGCGAAGTCAACCTTGTCCTTCTTTTGCCAACGTACGTTCATCCTTTTCGCCCAACTAACAATAGATTTGGGAATAGAGGCTTTCCATAGGGAGATTATTGTAACTGTGCATACATGTTTATAAATACTTGTAAGATTGGTAATTTTTGATCAAATGTAAACGCTAAAAAACGCACACTATGTATACTCTCACACAGTCGCTATTTTGAGATTAAATTTGCTTCATGAGATTCAATAGCATTAAAATAAATATTATAAATACTAGTTGCAGTTGATAGTTGATAGAATAAATTGATGTACGCAAAATATTTGTGGAAATAATAAATTCAGCTGCAATGCAAATAACCAGGCCTAACCCCAAATATTTTTACCAGTTACCAATACCACTCTTGTGTGCTTAGAAAAAAAAACATGTGCTGATTAGTGGACCGAAATGTTTGATACTTCTGTCCGAATATTTCAACAGTCAGTGAGACTTCAATTCAGCTTATGGAACACAAGCCAAGGGAATTATGTGACCTTAACTATTCGACAATACTAACAATAAGTAGGCAGCTGACTTAACGCGTGTTTGTCAGTAAAAGTTTAAGTTTAAATTCACGCTTTTTATAGAAGGACAAAAGATGTTGAATTACTATTTGCAAACTTCTAACTTCAACTAGCCATACGAATGAAACGACATTTATTACAATTAGAAATATTGCATCACCTTTTATGAAGGTGTGAAAGCTTTTCCAACGCTTACTTATTATTTTGCAAACATTTTTCATGAATTCACATCTTTTACAGTCAGATAGTTTAGTTATTACGACCCATTCAGCTCAATGCGCAACAGTTGTTCACGCAAAGTACATGTGTGAGAAATCAAAACAAAGGGATGATGCACTGTAATTAAACCACGAATGAGATGGAAGAACTAAATCAATATCCTATAAACAATTATCCATGAGATTAGGCTCATTATGTCATTTCTTATTTGACTTAGCTACACGTATCTTTCATGGACCCTCTATGGACCTCCCGTAGGAATTACTGAACTAACAGGTACTTTAGCCTCACCAGATGCCATATACCTCTAGGCCTCCAAAAAGAGGCTTTGGTCAATCATGGGCCGCCGGTGTTACACTTGTCATGAGAATGTCAAGAATAAAGCTGGCTGAAGTCTCATCGAATATTTGTAATTTGTACACATGATAAGACAGGGATGCAACGTCAGAAAATGACTTTCACGAGCCATCTTTACCTTAAAAGTGTGATTTGGATTCAAGTTGTTGACAAGCATGGATGCAAGTAAACTGGACAAGCAAGCAATAAATCCTGCTGCCTAATAGCGACATGTACAAGCAAATCATGGACTTATAAACGATTGAAAATGCTAATTCATTTATTATTGAATTAAATAGATTCACACTCATCTTTAGTACATACACTGTCTTAGGATTAATATGTTTACTATTTGAGCCTGTTCTTTTCTACTTTATACCACGCATAGTAGAAAAGCACGCCACTACTTGTAGTGATGTATTGTAATTTGTAATATCGTGTATGGTAATCGATGGTTCTTTCGTACAAGGTATGTATTCGTTTTATATAAGTTTAAGCTTATGTAATGGATAATCTTCAATTGTGCATAATTTATAAATAAATAACAACTTTAACATTAGTTCGCATCTCTTCAAAATTTGGTTTTGAAACATAAAGAGTTACTGAGAGTATTTACTCAATAATTGGCGTCGCAGTTCTATGAAATGTAATTTGGTCAGTTGACTGCCACCGGCAGTTCAACTTCTGTGCGATCAGATGATTTAATTGAATCTAGTTTATGAATAATTAATGGTAAGTGGAATCATGCTCTAAATTCACAATCGATAATCGTTCTCAGTCATAGATCGGGTTTGATTTTTATTACTGGACCCGAAATCCTCGAAAATGGTTCAGGTACTCAGCATTCCAGGATAATTTCTATAAATTCGATCCAGATGCAAAAGACGCCAGGTGTAAAAGGTCGACATTATAAAAGAACGGAGTATTCCTTCTTCACTTGTCATTGATTCTAGAAACTGGAAAGACGATACATTATAACCATCAATATGAGTAAGAACCGATCAAAAGTAAAAAATTCCAATTCCTCACATCAGGAATCATTATAGCCTGTGTATTTCTATTTCAGAAACATTACTTCTTGTAGTTGTGGCTGCTTTATTCTTCAGTGGCACCTTCGTCAATGGGAAAATCGGGAGTAAGTCATAACTAAATAAAAAAATACGAAATTAGCTCGAAGCTCCACTAATTGTGAAATGTTTCAGTACGAAGACTAAGAAATTACCAACCTTGCGACACTCCTGGATATTTTGGAGATGCCGAAGACTGCATGAAGTTCTATCGATGTGCTGAACATGAGACAGGAGAAGAAGGAAAACCTCTGCTGGCTAAATTTACTTTCCAGTGCCCCGTGGGAACTGCATTTGATGAAGAACTCTCTACTTGTAATTTCCCTCATAGTCTCATGAATGTTCCTCCAAACTGTCCAACAGAGATTCCAACAGAACCTAGTAGTCCTCCTGGTCAGGAGGGAGAGTCCAGTGATAATAATAGTTCTACACCACCACCAGCTTCTTCAGATGTCCACGAAATTCCATCCGCCACAGGAGCCATTGGAGGGACGAACAAAGTGATAACTCTGACATCAATTACTAACCGAATCCACCCGTTTTTCATTCCACAGATTCCTATGTACACTCCTTATTATTACTCCAATGCACTCTACTTGAAAAAGTAATCTGTGAGCATCTGAAGATCCTGGAAAGAAACCGACGCGACAATTTGCAAGTTAATCCACTCTTCCTTTCTGCAATACTATGCTTGAATACTTCAACTTATTGGTAAATCTGTTTTAATTTTATTATTTATCTTTCTGTCTTATTGAACGTATTACGCACATTTCAAATGAACAAAAAATAAATTAGTTTGTTCAATACGGTTTTGTTAAGCAAGCACTTGAGGGGTAATAAGTACAATTATACATAATCATACGCTGGTATACAAACGAAGAAATTTGATTGCTTATTGTGTTATTATCACAAGTAATAATAACTCATCTTTGAAATTTACTGACCAAATAGCGTACACACATGTATATATATTTATCCCCACGGGTCAGAACTGCTTGAAGTATATCTTTGAATAATTCGGTATTGTGTGTTAATTAGCTACAGCAATAAATTTGGCACTCAAGGTCCCTCTGAAGTTGATCTTTGGTTTAAGTTTAGATATGTCGACCTAGCAGTATAGATTAGTTACAAAGAGAATTTTGAGATTAGGTACTCCATCATTATTGTTTATTATTGTTTTGCCATTGTTGACTACTACTACTCTTGTTGATAGACTCACAGCCAGCGAATTTCTTCATAAGTTAATATCTCATTTAAAACTGCGCATTGTAAGCTGCATAAATCATTGTCCATAGAACAATTAAAGAAATCCCACATAATTTTGTGGTTTCGGATTCTTCGTGTTGTTGTGGTTTGAAATATTGAAATAAAAAGTCTGGAATAATCTACGAAGAGACCTTCAAATTTTTTATTCATAAATTGTGGAGTTAAAAAAATATATGCTTATCTATACACTTGTAATTTATCATGAGTTCTGCTGCTAGAGATTAAATCAAGATATACAGTGTTAGAATTCCTTGCATCTTCAAAATTTTCAAAAATAACCGAATATTGTGATTTTTTCATAAGATAAAACTTATTGCACCCCAATATCTCCAAATAAGACAATAATATATGACATGAATGCGTAATTTGTGTAATTGCGAGATGTAATTTGTTGGAATCCAGCTTTTATATATTGAGGAAAGTTTGAGCACTCCCCGTCAACCGTGTGAATACAAGGCAATGAAGCTCGAGAGCTGTCCACATTAACGCTATACAAAATTAATTTCTGTACCTGAAACAAACTCATAGTCTTATAGGGATTCCAAGAATCCGAATCAGATTCCGAAAATAGATAAATTGATCTCACAAAGGATAAGAACCATATAAGTCGGCAGTATTGAAGCTACAGATTTTACACCAGGAAAAATGATTTATTTGTATTTCATGTAAGTATTATCATGCATCAGACTGATCAGACTTTTTGCTATAAGCATGTACATGGTGGAGTCTGATTTTGTGAGTGCAGAATGTGACTTTTTAAACACAATATTTTAAATGCTACGTATGTAATGTAATATACGTAGTCAGTGGGAAAATTGTAAAATTATTCGATGTTTTATGATGAACAAACATTAGTTATTGGGTTGATACTGGGGTTCTGTTTGGCTTTTCTTGTTAGTGCCATTTCGTTTCGTAGTAAGACTACTGATTCGCGATTTTCTCTGTTTATTTTATACCCCTTGCAACTTGTTACCTATGATGAAGACTTCAGCAAAAGACAACTCGAAGATTTGTATTGTATATCAGCAATAGCAAGGGTAGGTGTTTACATACTGGGCTCTACTTATGAGTTCAAGATATAAAAGTTGTTTTACGAGTCGCATACACTTCAATCTGTGACTGGAGAGGCTGTACTCCGGAACCGTGTGTATCTTGCAGCTTTCATTTGTGAATCACTGACATGATTAGCACGATTAGTAGCTTTTAATTTGTTACTTTGTTCGAATAATCATTCGTAACCTTCAATATTTTAGATTTTGTCAACTGTGAACGTTATACATAGTCTAATACGGAAACACACATATTTGTTTGAAAAGTTCTGCATAGTAATTCTTACAAATTGATTTATATCTGAAAGTACGGAAAAGTTGCAATCGCTTGCCAAGAAACGATGAGGACTTTCGAGATGACAAGATTGCGAGATCTCGCACTATCGAACAGGTAATCAGAGTCTTACTATATACATATTGTGAGTTTAATTATTACAGCTGTAATAAAAATGTCGTATGAAACCTTGTAGATGCGATCTACTGTATAGTTGGGATAATGGGTAGATTCAATCTACAATATGAAACCTTTAGTAGCTATTTAGATAATTTTATTCAACTTTCATGACATTTTCTAAAAGTTAACAATTTATGCGATTTTATTTAATGAATATTTTGAAGTAGTATCGTTAAATGCAGTTCCTTAATCTCGTTTAACCATTAATATCACTTAATAACTTTGCATCATGAAAACAAGGAAATACCATAAAAACGGGAGAAGCAGAATTCTCAGCCACGTTTTGCGAACTTTGTTGTTTACTTCATAAACTTCAAAGTAAAATATTGTGGAGCAAGTATCTATAAAATACAAATAGATAAAAAGAATATTTAGACCTATC
>Ga0194135_10001228_pt1 | contig 15146 bp, 12 predicted proteins | sample LitLau_LLRF_2013_FD_134024 | JGI IMG/M metagenome (GOLD analysis project Ga0194135, IMG submission 134024) | Freshwater sediment microbial communities in response to fracking from North America - Little Laurel Run_MetaG_LLRF_2013 (version 2) | ecosystem: Environmental > Aquatic > Freshwater >...
ACGCAAAGTAATTCTTCGATCTTGCAAAATTAAATTATGCACTTTTTGGATGTTTTCATCAGTAGTCACCTGTATTTCAGGACCTCCGGCATGTTCATCTTGACAGGATTCTCTCCCACACTTAAACTCGCGACACCACCTCTTAACTATGTCATACGATACAGCAAGGTCCCCTAAAGTCGCTGTTAAATCAGCATGGATTTCTGTAGGGGATAACCGCTTCTTCACCAAATACTTAATAACGCACCTTTGCTCTTTAGGGTCCATCTCAGCACTGAGAGCGTGAGTGCTTCGACACGATAAACAGCCACGGCCAGACGAATGCAAGTTGAGACTTGAAAACTCAACGGTGGCCTAGGCACATATGTACCTTCCTATCAAATAATTAACAACTCTATATTTCTACTGGAACAAGGTCAGGGGTGGAGCATGGGGATCAACCCTCGTATGTACCATAATAATAATATTATTACAGATAGCACCATAAGCCGCTCTACAAAACAATTCATATACCTACCTATGTTCAAAAATAATTGCTCAGAAACGTTTGGGGATTCGTGATATGGCTACAATTATTATAAATTTACCAATTGATGCAACTTTTTGTAAAAGCTGCATGATGGTTGACAACAAAATTTGAGTAGATAATGGGTAAGTAATACCTAAATATTTTACTATAAAAATTGTAATACTGGTGCCAAATTGATAAAGCAAGACCACAAGATGTATATATTATGAGGTGAGAGCATAAGTCTTCCACGAAAATATTTTGAAAATTGACATACGACACAGCATTAATTTATTGACAATTAATAGTGAATCCCCAATTAAACGAATAAACTATCTGAACACAATATAAGATCAGGCGTTTAAAGATTTCTTCAGACTGGAGATAACATATCAAAATCTGAATAAAAATTTGAGATTTTGCTTATTTGGCCATGATAGAATTTACTAAAGCTAATTACAACACATGCATTGTGACGGTTCCAAGTAATTTCTTAAAGATGTTATAAACATTCCAAAGTAACAGCCTAACAAAGACTTAACAATATTAATTAACATGGTAAAATTCTAAAACTTTTACAATACTTAACTGAAAAATATCGCGCTATGCATTTAGAATATATTAATTGGTATTATCGTCTAAAAACATCAACACTTCGGATCGCAAATATGCAACGGGGTAGTCATGCTGTGGCAAAAGTGGTGGTTTACTTAACACTAATAAATAAATAATCAAAATTTCGTATTCCATTACTTATTACTTAGGAATAAACGACTGATTCGGCACTACCAAGAAGTCAAAAAAGAGAGCTAAAATAGGACTGATTCGGCTGCATCATTCAGGAACAATCCTCATCGCATCGACAATTTTGTGACAAATATTAATACTACGTATTACATATTACTTTCATGGAGTTTTTGTGTAGTCTATTTCTCCAGCCAATTTCACTCGAGGTAGTATCCTTAAGAATGTTGGAAGTTGAATAATTTCAAGTGGAAAAAAATGAGGTGCAAAATGGTTAAAGAAGGAAGATTTAAACCAAAAAATATAAGGAACAACTTTTCATCTTAGGAGGAAGGAAACAAACTTTGCACAATTCTACAATTTTAATAAAGAATAAAGAACTTCTTTATTAAAATTGTAGAATTGTGCAAAGTTTGTTTCCTTCCTCCTAAGATGTCTTACAAATTCTACGAAGTCACAGAAGAAACCCTCCAATGGATAACAACTTTTCAATCTAATACTGAATTTTATAAATATCCAAGGCTTGCAGCGAAGTGGATTGGCTACTATTATTCTGGTAGACCAATCATAAAAACCGGTCTCCAGTTCACTCTGGGCAGCCACGAGATCCGCCCAATCCACTTCGCTACAAGCCTTAGACAGGGTATACATAGGTATCAAATAGGAAGCAAACAAATATTTTTCCGTCCACTGTTCTCTATCCCTTTGTTAAGACTTCCTTTATGGCACATATTACTAAATGGCATTGCCCACCCCCCAACGCAACCATACGATTTCTTGAGCTGTCCATGGTTATTGTGTGATGCAGCCGAAAAGGCAAGGTATCAATTTATTTATGCCGTCTAGGAACAATAAAACATGTTAATTAGAAACTGATTAAGTGACATTATGCTGACAAATTGTTCGACTTTTAAAAAAAAGTTGGTACGCAAATCGACAGAAGACAACTTACCGAATTTTGCGGTACATGCAGAAGAGAATAAGAGAGAACACAGCCAAAAGAGATCAACAACGCACATGAACGCTCTAATGATAAATTTAAAGAACCCGCTAAATTTTTTAAAAATAATAATTGTCAATGACAGAAATACTCGTAAAATGTTTCCAAACAGAGCTGTAAATTCATTTCTCTTTAATTTCGATGATGACAACCCAAGTTTAAATCTGTTTCACCATAAAACGATTCAGTTTGTTAACACTAAAAATAAAAATCATATTTTTCTTAATTAAATTAAAGTCTAACAATAACCGCTTACAGCCGACGTTACAAGGTATTGATTTAACCAAAGAATGGTTCTAAAATTAAACCACGTAAGTTAAGCACGCAGTTTTATCTTATTGCTAAATAGGTTCAATCTGCACTAGGATAAAAAGATTTAATCACTAAAAACTATCATTATACTCCATTCATATCAAGAAAGGAACTATTTACTTTCTGGTAAACTGTGAACAGTAATTAAATCATGCATTTATCATTTGGGGCAGGCAGGAGACGAACGATCTAATAATCTTACGGATAAACTAACGCCAGGCAGTATCAGACGAGAGACCGGCCTTGCCCTGGAGGGTAGATGTAGATGTTTGACATGCCTGGAACCATATTTAGATGAGTTTATGGCATCTTATTCTATATTCCCTAAACCTCTAGTCGGCAAAGCATGGCAAGGTCAGTCACACGTCAGATGAGTAAGTGCGACTCGTACATATTTTATGCAATTTAGAGCAGTGGTATAAAGTCACCAGTGCTACGCCACTCAACTGAACATTGCCCATATTTCTAATGGTACTTTAGGTAAAAATGGAGCATAGATAGGGGTAATTTTCAAAATATCATAAAAGGAATGATATTAAGTAATATCATTTTTATGGCATTGATATTATTTGTTAGGTTTGTGTGCAAGTCATGAACACATTGGTTAATATGCTAATTTTTAGCTAGTCATCTTATTGCTTTCTTGTTTCCTTTAGGACGACACCTAAAGATAATCTTTATAAAGATCGGTGAGATCGTCGTCCATTAATAGTGCATAGAGCTGTCCATCCGTTATCTTATCAACACTAAAAAATAAAAATCCAATAATTAATATACATAAATATTGTGGCCTGGGGCAGGGAGCATGAGGGTTATGTAACTCTTTGGTAAAAAAATATACAAACCCCCCCAAAATATTTGAAATTTATCACCAAAAAAAATCTTTCCCCAACTATGATTTTGTACCATCCACAATTTATATTTACACAGCACTCCTTCAAACAGTACTTCTCTATAATCTTCTGGTGACCAGAACCTCTAATCTTTTTTCTGCTACATGAGCACTGTATCTAGAAAATAACTAACCTTTTGAAGCTCTCAGATTCAGGCGAAGAGTCGTCATCGGTTGTAACGATACTCAGCGTTTTCTCCAAAGGACTTAGCACCTTTTTATCAATCAATATGTCGTTTTTAGCTTTGAACGGGGATGTTTTCTCCGGGGTTTCGGTCCCTGGCTTTTTCTCATCGACTGCTTTCTTCTTTGAGAAAAATGGCAATTTCAATGGGGTCGATGACGTGGATTCAGAAGCACTTTTAGACTCTTCAGTAGGTTGTTCATCCTGGAAACGAAACCGAAAATTGCAATACTTAGTAATATTTCAGATGAAAACCCACTTAAAGTTATCAAGGGTACTAAATTGCCAAGTCATTAACAACTACAGGTTGAAAGTGTTAAAACCATTGTAATCACATCTCAGATTCAGGGAACGCTGTTCCCTTTGTCATAATATAGTAAGTTTCATTAAAACTTAACACTAACGTAATCGAATTTGTTACCAAAAATTCCATATAATTTTTTACACAATAGAAAAAAATCTGAAATCGGTGGCTGACTGGAACAGCAATCATAGGCATAGGTTAAGTTTCTGTAGCGTTTTCGTCAATTGCCTCGCGTTCAAGTGGCAAACACAGCATTTCCTCTGCCTACTAGCTGGGTCAAGTAAGAGGCTTAACGAGAGACTCAAGGAGTCTACTATACTCGTACTTCGCCCTAAAGGAAAAGACACGCAAGAACCGTTAAAGTCCAGCGCTTACGAACTTGTTCCTTACTAAATGATCTTGATAATAACTGTTTAAGAATCAACTTACTTGTACTTCATCATCATTCCCTTCTACGCTTTCACTTCCTCGTCGTGGATCCTTGATATGCAACTTCATTATACTCTGTGACAGCATCTCCTTTACTTTTTCACCAGACGCTGCGTTCATTAAGACATCCAAACTGGATCGCCGCATAATCCCTATTTTTGATGGCCCCGGTTGTGGTTCAACATCGTTTTTGTCTGTGCCAGTCTTTTTTCGATTAGCAATCCAATTGCGAAAAGATAATACATTAGTAAATGACTCAGTATTATTATTTTCTTCTTGTTGAGGATTCTCTGGTTCTGGCATTACATCGATATCATCTTCAGCTTCATCGTGTTGAAACGCCCTTAAGTGAACAGTTGGAAAAAGTTCGTCAGTAGGGGAAGTCAGCGGGATTTCAGTCCATTCACTTTCGGGTACATCAGAAGCACTTGGAAAAAATGGTGGGTAGTATGGTTTGTTACATGTAATAGGAAAACTACATATTCCCACTCCCTGGAAGTAATCAAGATCGGCCGGAATTTCTTGGTTCTCCACAGTTGATGCTTGACTGACCGCGTCTTCGTTAACTGGCGAATGGACAGACCTCTGAAAAATAAAGAAATCTTAAAAAAATTGAACTAGGGATTTCAGGAGGAAAATAAGGAAAATAATTATATTCAGTAGCTAATGTTTTATTAAGACAGCCTGTCTAGAACTAGAACGCTAACATCTAATTATGTTCTTCATACAAGTTTTACAATAGCAAAGAATTTTGACTGTCATAGTAATCAATTTTTCAAAATTATTATCCGTTTTCTTAGGATGACAACATACTACATACATTTACCAATCTTAATAAAATTTCTGGCTTTTTTACCTGTGAAGGGGATGAAGGGACATCAGTATCAGTAACATCACTGTCATCTTTAGCTTCTGGCTCACTTTCGATCCCAAAATAGAAAGCGTCAGGACCACTTAAACTAAAAACCGAATAACGATCCACTGAATCTATAAAAAGAAGAGAAATTTAGAAAAAATGTCTTTAATAAAAAGCCATAACCCAAGCTGTGAGCTGTGACATACCTGATTTGTTTGGTTCCGAATATTCAGATAAGGCATCAGATGCGTTTGCCGCACAAGGTGTATCCGAGTCAGAACTATCGGAAATGGAAGCTCTACTTTTATGGAATGGTAAATGTCGTATGAATGAATCTTCTACAGTCTTTGCACGTTTCAGTAACTTCTTGACCTCTCGTGTCTAAAATTAAACACAATTGTATCTGTTAATTGTTGCTGTGGTGTGATGGGATTGAAGTTCGATGAATCACCAGACATCCAGAACCTAGGATTGTCGTAACGGTTTCTGATAGTTTGGGAGTGCTATATTAAGGGGTTTCTAGTAGTATAAACTGGCAATGTCTAAATTACATTTGCAGCAGAAACGGACTCGAGGCATTTCCTCACTTCAATAGGACTCGCCTCGCTTGTCAAGTTCCATTTGAGCCCACAATTAGTATTTCAAGCGGTAATGGCGGTGGTCGAAAAACTAATACACTGCATTTCTCACTTGTATTAAAATATGGGCACGATTTAGCATCACTGCATCAAAGCGATAATTTTTAAAGTAGTTGATGGACAAAGCCAAAAAAGGGCTTCCCCTGAGTCCTAGCAATAGGGCTGTAAACCAAATTGCTACAAACCACTCTTGATCTCAGAAACTACAAGCTTTTATCCATGTTTTTCAGAAAAATACATTCCGAAACTTTAAAAGCAAATATTAAAACCATAAAATTAATTTAAAAATTGGAAAATTAATGTTTGTTTTTTCTTCTTCTTCTTTATTTTATTGGTCCCTGACTTTCGCCTTAGTCTACAAGTTGATACTTAAAATTTGTTCACTAGGTATTCACTGTCTTCACTTTATATTGTTTTTGGTAACTAGATGAATCTGAGGAGTAATGATTGATAAATAAAATAAAGGCATACTTAAGAAAAGAGAAAAAAGAAGGGAAAGGACAGAATAGGAGGAGGTTGAAGAGTTCCACTGAGGCGACTTTGGGTTTCATGGAAGCCTCAAAGGGTTGACACATAGCGGATTGCGATGTTAGTAAAAAAAATAATACTGAGGCTGGAATTCCTATATTTTGATCCTGTTTTTCTTCAAAAACCGTTTTTGAATTTCTCATTTGTTGAAAACGTGATTCTACACTATTATTATGACCAATATTTTTACCTGGTGAATCTCTTCACTGATTTGTTCAAGATTCCGTAACGTTTCGGCGTAACACGTTTTTACGTCAGCCACTTGTCTCATATAATTGTTTAGTTTCAATCTCTTCTCTTCCAGTAGCTGATAGTAGTGAATCTTCAGCTCATAATAAGGCCTGAAATCATTGCATAACAGCCGTAAGTTAGTATACATACGATTGAAAGAAATCTTTAAAAAATAATAAAATAATGGTGAAAACATCATGCAAACCAGCATTGAGTTCCAAATGGCCGTTTCGTACTTTTAATCGGGAATTTATACTTTAACTGAAAAATCTGTTACTAAGGGTTGAAATGATTTAATGTCTAGTTTACCAAAAATGAATACTCCTTTCCGCTCACTGTAGTGGAGTCCAAAAAGTACAAAAGTGTGTCTACCCATGAACATGTGTGTTTCTTTAATAGCACGCATGAGGTTAAGTGTAAGATAGGGCCCTGGGCCCTAACTTCGCCATTGTTAATAAAGACCTTTTTATTTCCTTATTTACACACCTACACCCCTCTTCTTCTCATTGCCTCGGATAATAAGTTACATTTAGGTCAATTTACCAGAATAAGTTATATCATAAACGCTTGTGTATGTCTTAACCTATGTATCCCATAGTATGAAAATGAATGATGATGATTAGATATTAGACAGACAAACATAAACCCATTGGATGAAAATCTACTTACAAAAAAATAAGGTGCAGTAGCTAATTGTCGACAAGCTAATGGCCGCAACTAAATTGAAAAAAAAATGTCTATTAAAACATTCTTTAGGCGCTTGGAACATCTGCAATCAATTAAAACTAAACCATCTTAAACAATTTAAAAATAAAACTGGTTACAGACTTTTGTTCAGCCCGCTATGACAACATTGAAAAACACCCAATTATTATAATCCCTCATAAGATACATGCAAAGTAAATGATAGGATAATAACTTATAACCAGTCTCCCCTAAAGGGTCTACTCTTTCTAGATTTTTACCATAGACATTGAAAATATAGATGTCTTATGTCAAGATTTTATTTGATTTGGTGATGCGACAATATTTGAGTACATAAAACACATTAAAAAAATACATAAATTAGACATCTGCTAGTTCTTTGTCTACGGTTTTTACACATAAAAGAAAGCAGAAAGTAAACAGTTCCCGCAACAAAAAGGAAAAGTGCAATAAAAGAGCAGAGCAGGCACTTAACAAGAGAGGAGTAATATTTTTGTTAGTAGTTTAGAATGCGCAAAGTAAGCGAAATAGATAGTATACTATTTTTAAACATATTAAGTAATGCGTTGTGATATTTTTTCTTATTAGGAGGACACTCGACATAGTTAGAAATCGGACTATTTGGGTATGGGATGGATGTTCTTGTGCACTATTTCATTTCTGAAAATACTTCTGGATGATCTGGCAGTCCAAAACTTTATTTCACCTTATCAATTTAACCTTGTTTATTTATCAAGAAAAAATAAATGACTAAGCTTTTGCGAACCTTCAAGACGTAGAGACAAGGTGGTGGGTCAGGAAAATATGTTTTTAAAAAATGGAATGACCTCATGCCAAAAAATGGTACTGTTTACAATTCAGGAAAGATCTCACAACAGGAAAAATTAAAAAAATTATTAGTATTTACATTGGGAGATGGCAGCTTCACTGGTCACACAAAAAAAACTCAAAATTGAATGTTTTGAACAGGAGTAGTAGACTCTTGGCTATCCAAAAAACTAGCAACAATAATTTATTCTTCACTTAAATAGAAAACTAGAAGGTATTTGAGGGACATACCGACACCCGCCATTGTTGTTTTGAAGTTTATGCGGGTGAATTCATATACGTAAGCACTAGGGCAACTCGGCTTTTTTCCGACCTTGTCTCTACGTTATAAAGTCATAGGTAGCTAAGTTTTGCGTTGGTAGGAGGTAAAGTTACCTTGATTTCGTAATCGTCTTTTTAAGCGATTTTTGGAGCGTTTGGACACGTGCATCCGCAGTTTGATAAAGCTGTAAGGATCTTTTGTGCTCCACCTCACTGTCAGTCTTTAGAGCTTCGCTTTCATACACTTTCATGGTAGCATGGTTCAACATTTCCTTGAAACCGAAAGGAGTGCAAACAAGTGAGCCCTTCTCCCATTAAAGTGAGAAGAGATTAGAATAATGTTTATCATGCAACATAGTTTCGTTGGTTAAACACCAAACCCAATAGATAGAATTAAAAGGTAAGTTACCCTACCCATTAGTATGTTCATTGCCAAGGGTTGTTAGGGTGTTCATATAACATCAGTTTCGGTCATAATCATGACATGAGTCATGTGCAGGTAGGAAGCTTCTGACGAATTTTTGTGTGACCGACAACTGTCAATGCTAGTTTGGATGTTGGAGCAGTTAAATAACTGCTAAAGGCTTGCTGGTAGGTGATCGGCATCAGTGGAGGGACTTAGGTGGTAAATGAGGAAATTTTAAATTCATCAATAATCAATACAAAATAATAAAACAAATAGGTAATGTTGATAAAGCACGACAGGTCGCTCCCTGTAGGGTAAGAAGTAGCGATAAGTTGTGTTAAGACGTTAGGACGGGATAGAAAATGTAAAACTCGACGATGTAGAAGATAGTCCATGCATGTAAATTAGGAACATTGTGAGACAAAAGTTAAAATTTGGGAAAATCCGTTGACTAGGGCACTTCCAAACAAAAATGTGGATGTTAGGTCCGTTAATGTGAGAAAATCTTTTGGATAGAGCTCTTTCAAGATAAATGTTAACTAAATGCTAAGAGTCTGCGGGAACGTATTGATTGAAGAACGAAGGCAGTATAGGAAAGACCGTAATACCACCTTAGGATGGAAATTAGGTTTGAAATATGCATCTACCAAGACTCGTGAAAGAAATGTTTGCTTTTATAAAGGTATACATATTTTTAAAATAACCAAGTAATAACCCTAGGCCCTAAACGACGACCTCTAATTAAAATTTGATGGTTGGATATAATGGTCAGGCCGCCATTTCCCTGACAAAACGCAAACGAAGACCTTTCATCAAATTCTCCAATTAAAAGCCACAACAAATCTAAAAAAAACTATAATTATTGGAATAAATAAAGCTAATAATTTATAAACAGGTAGGTCACAATAATAATTACTTACGCGAAATCCAAGTGAGTTTATATCAAAACAATTGATATTTCAATGAAATTGCTAAGTTCAATGAAGAAATGCAGTTATATAGGGTTTTAAAATGGCGGGTGACGGGATAAATAATTGTAAAAAAATTTAAAAGCTCGAGATTCGCCATTAATTTATCGCGACCACATTTATCCAACGGTGAAACAGAAATCAGACTAATCAGAGGCCGTCGATGAAGGCCCTCCCTCCACTCAATATGTGTACACCCGTGGGCCTCCACCTTTTCCGTTATCGCCCCACGACAACCCTCACCCGTCGTTTTTTGCCCACTTTAGCGTCCATGTATTCATTGAAAATTAGGCTTAATGTAAGTTAAACAAAAACTCAGAGTAATTTTGAATACATTACTATACGATTACAATGAAACCCTAACCTCTCTTACGACTTATATTTGAACAAAACAACATATTTTATAACTGGCTTAGAGCTAGCTGGCTTACTCATCATCAATTCTAGGGTAATTAATTTACCTGCCACATGTGATCAAAAGTTCGGCCCTCCGTTCGAAACTCCTTTTCCGCTAAAGAGACCATCTCTTTAGCGGAAGCAAGCGATAAACAGGCCTTTTCAAACTTTGCTGCTGATTTCAGCACATCCCGTAAAGCCTAGAGTTAAAATAAAAAGTATTCAAAAAGAGCTTAGTTGATCAATGTCACCTCTCGGAGCTCACATTTTTTATTCATAGACAAACGGATAAAATTAGAGTTTGGGAAGGCAATATTTGGCAGTGCCGCCAGGAGACACGTAGACACATCCATTAATAAACATTACAAGGGTTCAGAGTGTTCAGACAAAATATTAGCAATATTTGATACAATTGCTACATACAACAAAGGTTTCACCTACCTCCCGAGCCTTTAGTCGAGCATCGTAGTACGGGCGAGCAGAAGAAACACATTTTCCCAGTTTTTTCGAACTTTCTTCTATTTTCTGATTGCATTCTGCGAGTAGCAGTCTAAGGCTACTCCTGCATTCATCCAATGAGACTTCTATGTTGTTAATCTCGTCTGTTGCTGTATTAAGTTTTTCCAATTCGACCTAGAAACGAAATGACAACTACATTCGTCATTTTTGAGTCTCTTATACTATGGAACTGCATCAACACAGTTAATGTTCACGAATATCGGAGTAGAACTATAAAGAAACTTGAATTATGAGTTCGTACTAGCAGAAATTATGTGTTTAGAGCCAGCAACGACTTCTTGAAACCAGATAACAAGACAGGATTCGAAACAAGCTGAATAGCGTCTCCAACTAAGTGGGAGCCGAGATTTAGGCACTGGGATATTTTTGTGAAAGACCCAAGATCAGTGACTCTTACTAGAACTTTACATCTAAGTCTGCTGCACATGTAAATTGATAACGGGGCAAGGAACCTATAGTTAGACTAAAAACGGATCTGAAACACTTCTGTTCTTCATGACTTTGAAGGCGATAACATTAAATCCATGATTAATAAGTGGTTAATCGCATTACCTGAACTCGTGGATCAACTGTGTCCTCTATACCGTCTGAACTTCCATCGCTTGACATGATTTTGGAAGTATTTGCATTAATTTCCAATATATTTAGTTAAAAAGTGAGTTAAAAAAAATAATACGTGTTTATTGATAACACATTTCCCCCATATTGGAAACTCAGAAACTGAAGGCCTTGTGCCAACATTGCCAAAAAAAATTTACTCTAAAATAAAAATAAATATAAATATTTTATTCAATGTTCATAAAAAAATTAAATTAATATTTTTAATAAATGAATAATTGTTAATATAAGTTTTATATAATATTAGCTAAAATTCAGCTTGGACATGATTTTAAAGAAAATGTGTCACCCATAATCAAAATGGCCGCATTGAATACACTTCCATTTCGTATTTTCTGTCGATGTTTTGTTTTCTTTTTTTGACTTTCCTGTTCTGACGACAGCAAATCTGTGAAATAAGGGAAAGGGGATGACATAATTATGCATAGGAATTGTGGAGTGCGTGGGTAGTATTGCTGAGTTGTATATCCGTACATATTTAGCCATTATCATTTGTTATGGCCGCAGAATTTCGCTTAGATTTACCACTTGATGATGAATCTTACTACAATGACACAGAGGACTCTGAAGAAGGCCCTTCCGGGGAACGATTTCCACCACTCGGAGCTCCAGCTGCTGACGAAGAACTGTCAAGTTCCTCCGATCCATCTTTCATGTAAGTAGTCCACTTTTCTTTCGTCAAATCTAATCCAAGCCAGCAAGAATATGGAAGAAATCAAAGACCATAAAACCAGATTCAAAGACCATTATTTTGTTAAAAAAGAGTCGACAACAGAAGGAAAGTTCGTCCGAGTACCTACTTAGTATCGACTAAGCCCAGGTATCAGAAGTTGCGCCAGAATTTGATCTATAGCTAGTGAAAAGAGTCCGTGCGTGATTGAATTGTTTGTTGACTGGAAAGCTGAAGATAAAAACTACTGGAACTGTGCCATTAGTGTAGGTAGGTAATACATACACAACAACAGCTCACTACTTAGCCAAATTATTAACGGATGCTAGGTTGCTGTCAAGTAATAGTGTACGTATGCTGCTCTTTAGATTGAAGTATATTATAGGAATCCAACATAAGGCGGCAAGGCGCATTCTTTTGGCGGGGTTGGGTCTAATTGAGTTTAATTTTTGGAATTGGCCATGAAAATTGTTGTTGTTAACACGGTGCACAACTCATTCCTCAATGAAGTTGTCTCAATAACGACTGAACCCAGCCATAAGATTACTCCTTTATTCTCAATAATAAATTATTACTGAGGGCTTAGTCCACCTCATATAGAGAGGTTCTATAAATAAGCAATTATTTTTTAGGCTGCAATATGATGGAGAGAAACTTAGAGACTTAGAAGAACAACAGGAGAAGCTGAATTCCTCATTGATTGCTTTGACCACTCACTTCGCCCAGGTTCAATTTAGGCTAAAGCAAATCGTCGATGCGCCTGCTGAGCACAAGCAAAATTTGTTACGGGAATTAGAGGAGTTTGCGTTTCGTGGTATTCCCGAAGTGCCGGTCATATCATCTGCTCCTTACAGCCCTAAGGTAAGAATACATTATCAGGCCTGATCAAAGTGTGACCTGAACTGAGTTGGGTTTACGGCCTAGACGATAAAGAAAAGCGATTGGGTTAGCGTTCTTTTGGTGCGGTTCGGCTCGAGTCAACAGGTCCAGCAGATAAAATTGAACCAACTCTCTCGAGATCCAATCAAGAATCAATCATTATCATGGCCCTGAGAGGTATTTAGGCCAACTTAAAGCTTATTCGTTTCGATGGATAGGAGCGTGATCGAGTCTACTTTTAACGGCAGTTCTCTTAGGTAACATTTTCACTTGACCCTGCTTGAATCAAGAATAGGTCGCAGAAACATTCAGGAATAGTCCAGCTCAACCACGATGGGACAAGTAGGAGAGATTGCGATGTGTTGATGGAGACTCATGTACCAACATTCCAATTTAAGCACAGTGCTCGCACGGGTACCTATTCCTTCCACATCCAACAGGTAGTAAACATTGGAATGTTGTCAGTAATCAATCGAAATGTTGGTACATAAGCCTCCCTCAGCGAGCCCCACTCACTCCTACTGATATTATTAGCTGAGATGTTGGTGACTTCTTTCTTAGCCTGATACCGCTTTATCATTGTGTTTATAGCACTCAAGAGATTTTGAGTCCACGATTTCAATACAAAAAGAGAAACAGAAAAAACTAATAGGGCAGCTCAAGGATCAGCTAGAAGAACTGGAACATTATGCATATGAGATGGGAGAAGCAGGACTTCCACAGAGTGTGTTGGTGGAAAAACAAAGAGTCGTCATCGATGAGTTAAAAGGGAAGTTAAATCTGAAAGTTGATGATATGGATCGGTTAACATTCGACGATTTACGTTGGCAAGTTGATAGTGCTATAGATCAGGTAAGAAAAAAGTACCTTATACCTAAATGGGATCTTCCACAGGTAGGTATAAGTTATTTCATCAGATTCAGCATACAAAACCAAGATAGGATAGTGAATTCCGTTTCTCTGTACAGGGCCTCAATGGGCTCTTCCAATGGTAATCTGATATGAGTTATTTAAACGATCAGATTCAGCACAAAAACTAGTTTATGAAAATGAAAAGTTTTTCTGTGCGAGGTGTTAATTCGCCATAAATTATGTTTGCACTTGCAGAAAATTGATAAATTTGTAGGCACACGCCATTAGACGCCGAAACTGTTACGTCATCATTTCCTTATTTTCCAATTTTCATAGATTATTTATGGCACAGAAAAAGTTGAAAGTAGACCCCACTGACGTCACTCGCTATTAGAGGCGTCTCGTGTGACGTCAGCGGGCTCATTTATCTGCAAATTTTAATACAATTTATGGTGAATTGAGGCGAAACTGTTTTCACTATCCTAGGTTCAAATTCCGAATCTGATTCTGTAAATAACATGCCAGTGGAAGAGTCCATTCTCTACGCCCTTTAAAGCCGCTCATTGATTAGGGCTGATTAACAAAAGACCCCAATTAAACTAACTAACCGTTCTGTGTATCTGGAATTAATTCGACCTTTAAGATGGGAAGAAACGGTACTGAGGTTTGTCAACAGTCACCGTTTGATATTTTACATTTCATGGAACAACCAAAAAATAAAAAATAATAATAATAATAATAATTAATTTTTAACGTTATCAACGCGGAAATAAGAAATTTGCATAATGTTTTTTATTTTAATTTTTTAACATTCTCTAAATAGATTGTTTTCCGATCATTTCCGGGTTGATAACACTAATTATTAATCAAGGAAGGTAAATGGACTCCCCCTACCTACCTGGACTTCTGGATTCGGCACAAGCGGACTTAGACTTATAGGTTAATAAGATGTAAGCCAACTGTTAACGACCCTGTCACTTAGTGGACTCCTGTATGGACAATATGTTACAGAAGAAGTGGCACCCGCCCCAACTGCAATCACTGCTCCAGACTACCAGACCACATTCTCATAACTGTTCTGAATATCAAAATACCAGAAGACGACTTGATCTCCCCTACAAGCTTTGCTTAATCCGAACGGTACAATAGCCTTTATCTCTGGTTTAACGATGAATCGGTGCTATAGATTGGCTTAAAATCGCTTAACCCTGGTTTAAAGACCATTCCAAATTCCTAGACTTCATTTCAAGAGCTAAATTTTTACTACTATTGTAAATTACTTTTGGGCTCTATGGTCAAATTGACCCTTTTAAACATTTAAAAAAACACTAATTATTATTTGGGGTTGTTCCATCATGTACAAAACTCCTGACACCATGTTGACAAACATCGGTCACCGTTTCATATCGTCTTAACCT
>Ga0194135_10001229_pt1 | contig 15139 bp, 7 predicted proteins | sample LitLau_LLRF_2013_FD_134024 | JGI IMG/M metagenome (GOLD analysis project Ga0194135, IMG submission 134024) | Freshwater sediment microbial communities in response to fracking from North America - Little Laurel Run_MetaG_LLRF_2013 (version 2) | ecosystem: Environmental > Aquatic > Freshwater >...
ATTCGCATAAGGGATTTTCAATCCCTAATAATGATAAGTGGGAAGTGTAGAGCAGCAGCAGGAGTGTATCACGATGATCATATCACGTTGGAGAAGGCTGTGGAGTAGGTCATTCCGAGAAAGCCTTGGTGGTGATTTAACACGGTAAATGAGTTAGTCAGTATAGTTTCTTGGAGGAGATGGAAGAAGGAACAAGGGAGAAAGAAAATCCCTCGAATTGTTTGACTGAGTTAGTTTACTCGTTTCTGGGAGATGGAAATATTTAAATAAGCATAGAGAATGGAATAAACATTGGAGGTCCTGAAGGAGATTCACGCACGTTTATGGCTGGTTTGAGGAGAAGAAAGGGAAGTGCAAGAAGTATTATTGTGAGAGAGAAAGCCATGTATATACAGTAGTAGTGTTGGTTGGTGGTGGTGGTCGAACGTAACTCATTTCTGGGGATGGATGCATCTGGCGAGGATTTAGAGTTTGGGAATAAACTCAACGGCGGTTGGAAGAAGAAGGAGGAGGATCATCGGTCATAAATTCATTCAGAGGGAGAGAATCCGTAGAAAGTGTGGATTTCGTATGCCGAAAGGATTACCCACAAGGGGTTCTCTCCATGACTTTCCCACACCACCAACAAGAAGAATTTACAACAAAGGATGGATGAGAAGAATCCTCTTCAAGAAGCAGAAGAAGACCTTCTTTTGTGTCTCTCTCATCCTCAGTCATGAAGAAATCTTCTTCTCCGATGGTCAGTCTACAATCGCCAAACCACACGAAGACTCTCAATGCGAGTCGTGTGAGTCATAAAAGCTTCCTTTCTCCTATCTTGACTCCTGTTTCAGATGATCACTCTCGAAATACGTATATATATATATACATTTGTGCGGGTGGAAAAATGACTAGGGCTTCATCTTTGCTCGTCGAGAGAGTAAATAAAAGTAAGCTCGGTTGAATGAACACGAGCACACAGTCCACACAAAATCATGCGTGGATTTGCACTTTACTGCATTTCTTCTCCTTTGAATCTGCTGCTGCATTTAGAGCATTATACTGACTTCCCTCTCTATCATTATTATGGTCCACTAAATGCTTCAGAAAGACTCCTTCTAAGCCTTCTCTTTGTTCGACGAAACCACACCGGACGGTTTTGATGATGCTCATGATAGCCATGTCCGTCGACGAGGATGTCATGTGAAATGACCACTTAAGTATGGGCTTATATTTATGTGTGGTGCGACGGAGGAACACATTATTTATATGTGTAGTAGCAGCCCTTTCTGGTCGTATTATCTCTATTCAGCTGGGTAGCAGTGGTGAAATAACAAGAGATGATGATGCCCAGGATGATTAGGGAGAGAAAGTATTAAGAATGTGTGTGTGTGTGTGTGTGTGTGTGGAGGAATGAAATGATTTTTGGAGAGTGAGAGAGTAAGTGGAGCGATTGATTAATTTCCTTGGCTTTTTGCCCCACTTTAAATCGATAAGGCGAGTTCCGTCCTTCATTTATTTTGCTGGTGGTTCGCCTCAAGCCTTGCCCGTGTGGTGAGAGTCAAGCTGGCCTCAAAAATCTCAAACGACCACGAGAGAACGAAATCCAACCTGGCTAATTGAAGTTGTACGGACTTTTGTTGACTTTTACTTTACTCTCGTTTCTCCTCGCCACTTTGGCCTATCTGTATACATGTATGTATATTTATATATATTATATATATATATATATGTGTGCTTTCTCCTAAGCCGTGTGGAATTAAACATGCAACAACGGCGGGTTTACCGAGAGAAATGGAAATCAAAATATAATCTTAGCCGTAGGCTTCCAAGCTCTCTCTCTCTCTCTCTAATCTGAGTGTACATGTTCATATAAAGTCAATACATATTTTCCCTGTAGTTACATTCCTTACTTAAGTCCTACACATGTTTTTTCAAAGAACTTACAAATGCCTGCCTCTCTTTACTTTCTCTTTGCTTTCTTTACACAAGAGCCATATGGAATTAAAACGTCGTGAGAGTAATTTTTGCACGTCAAGAAATCAGGAAACGGGTTTTAATTGGTCAAAGAAATAAATTGTGTAATTTTCTAGGCTCCCTCACGTCCTCAGTGACACAAAATACAAAGAAAATTACCCACACTGCTTGCTGCGAAGTTGGGCCGAGTGGGGAGAAAGCAGGAATATTAAAAGACATTTAAATTCCCCCAGTGTTCTTCAAGCATTTACCTACATTCGATCTATATACAAGAACCACCCTATATTTGAGTGGGTTTCTCGTTTCTGGTCACTTTTTACGAGGAATTTAGTAGGAATATAAATAATAGGGGATAATACGAAGGAAAATAGAAACCGGAAGTGGTAGTCCGTATAGGCAACACCATTAGTTCAAATAACATTAATACTCGTACTTTAAGTATTGGTGAGGAGGAGAAAAATACTAAAAGGTTTCTTTACACTTGCTGTGCACACGGTATACGTGACTTTTGATTTTTGACTTTCTCTCTCCAATGAGGTAAATCGGCTTTCTAAGGCTGCTGCTGCTGCTGCTTATGGGACCATGTGCTGTGTAAATGTGTGTGTGTCGTACCTCCTCCTCCTTTCCTCATCGCGTAATTAGTTTACACGCTGAGTAATTGGAGACCCAGAGAGTTCCATAATAATGTCGAAGGTGTCGACGAGAGAAAGAGCAAGAACCTTCAAGGTTGAGTATCGATTGTCGAGCTCACTGCTTTCTTCTCATGCGATCTTGTCATTACTTTGCTCTCTCCTTATTCATCCATTAGAAAGTGTGTAATGGCATTATTTTCGCCACGTTTCTCTCCTCAATTGCATCAACGAGCCGACCGACTCTCGCAAATATAGAACACACATATGTGCTGTGTATACATATGCATTAAGTATTGGCCAACCCAAGTCTCATTAGGACGCTTAAGCACTGCTATTTCATCGCTAAGTGACTTCCACGTCATTTTTAACGATATATATAGGGAGTGACACAGTGTAAAACATGTTGTATGTAAATATATAACGCATGAGAATTGTCACATGGACGAATCTTATACACTATACTTGTTTTTTGTATGTAGCCTATACGTGAGCATTGTGAAACGCGAGCTAGCGATTTTGTGAAAGCAAAAAGATGAAACTTATTTCAGTGAAGCTTACACGGTAGAGAGAGAGAGAGAGTATATGGAATAACGACATGCTTAGTTATATTGTTAAGCTTTCACTTAAATTCAAGCCAGCCAGCCACACACACACACTTACGCTATGTGTGATGATGTGAGTTCAATTGAACAAAGGGGATTGGATTTCTCTCAGCTGAATGTGTATCATTATTCTATATCCTGGGAAAAATTGGGCGCCGTGTAAAAGTAGTAAAAGTACCGTACTGATGACGATGATGATGGTGGTGATGGTAGTAGTTGGTAAGAAACTCTTTTTCCTTTCATGTGGGCTTAGGTGGAACTCGACGCTTATTTTGTACTTGAGCTTATCCTCCGCAAAGGTTCAGAGAGTATGAAGCATTATGGAATAATCAACACGAAGTAAATCACGACAAAGAGTGAGTTTTAGTTATTATTATGCCTTGTTGGTTAGCTGTGTAGAAGTGCCGAGTGAGTGTATATATACACTACTGTGCACGTTGATTGAGTGAAGTTGTGGAGATAAGAAAGGAAAGAAGGAAACACGCCAAAAGATTATCGAAGTATTGAATCTAATCCACCCACGCAAAGGAAGAATATTCGACGGTGTACAAAGAGACGGAGAGAAATAACTTTCTCTTCGATTTCCTTTTTACCGGCGATGAGAGTTTTGGTCTTTCAGGTTCAAAAGTACTGCTCCTTCTATTCTGGAAAGTGAGTATAGAAGCAGCGAGACTCGTCAAATGAAAAGAAAAACCGAATATTCCTTTCAATAGGAGCGAGCGAGAGTTATTGGGCTTGCTTACCTTCCCAAGAAAGACGAGAGAAAGAAAGAATTTGGACGAAATTCCAAAGAAGGAATGTGTGTGTATAATGTTAACTACGGATTGGAGGACATCACATAACATGCCAGAATATTAGGAGATACCATCATCGTATCTGCTTTTGAAGTAGGGAGTTCGATGGACACAAAAGAGGAGCACTAAACCGAATATATCTGATGATGATGATGATTATATGAGAATGTAGACACAAAGGTATTATTGCCTGGGGAAAGCAGCAAGCAGTTGAGAAAAACAATGTCGTGTATTGTGAAAGAGCAGTTTGGGGTGGAAAAGAAACAAGGAACATTCAACAGCGAAGTCGTGTGGGTGACAATGACAATGCTCTTCTGGATATTCGAGTTGCATGGGAGATCAAATGAAATGGAAGAGATGCAAGACGGAAGGAAGTGAGATTTGACTTTGAGATACAAATGAGTCGCGACTGTGAGTTTATGAAAAGTGTACTACACGCACTAAGAGATAGAGTGAGCGATATATTTATAGTCGTGTAGTTTGTGTCCTTCTATTGTTCAATTGTGTAAGTTTGAATATCTCGTTGTGCTTGTGTGTGTGAAGATTCCCATAGGAGAGTGTATATGGGGGAATGCAAGTCACTATGCAAAATCGACCTATCACATCCATACGACAGACGTGGATTGGACTTATCTATGATTTGTTTCTCGTGTGAAACTCCCTTCGAGGTATTTACACGAAAGGGTACATTATGGTGGCGTGGAATGACGGACGACCTGGAATAATTTAAACTGGGGTCTCCCTTTCCACGGTATGAGTCTTTTTGTATTTCTTCTTCTATCTCTCTTCTCTATTTGAATTACGTGGGAGACTCTATTCTATATAGTGTAAAGGTTTTTCTCCCTCACTCATTGCAAGTCATGTGTATGCCTGTCATTCCTCTTGTTCTGCCAGACGTCCTCATTCTCACGCGTTATCCCAAGGTATGGTAAAATTATTGTTCAGGACTTCGCCAAGTTTGTATGAAATCAGTCCGACATTCGAATCAATTTGAATTTTTCACGCTTCATTTGTGGATTAACTTTCTAAATTAGAAATATCTAGTACATTTTTCAATCTCCAATAGAATCAATTTTTCAATAAAACTGCTATAGAATATTTTACTATTGTATGAAAGCACCACAACGTATGCAAAAAATATGAATATCTTATAAACTTGTGTACTTCTTTCTCTTTATTCACGTCCAATAAGTTTACGGAGTATATGTAAACCTCCTCTAGTGATGTATCCATCACCAATTGATAATCTTCATCATACTTCGCACCTTAGCTTTTTATAAACTTCTTCATATATTCCCGTCGTAATAACAGTATAGTACAATATGGTTAATACATACATTTTTACACATATATAATTTTAATTCAGTAATCTTAGTACAAGAACGATAAGATTATATAAGAGTTATTGAGTTAACTGTTTATATAGGTTGTCACACGATGAAACAACGCGTTTACTGTGCCTCATCGTAGTACAATGATGATGATGATGACGAATTACTAAAGAAATATAATTAAATGTATTCTAAACACACACTTTATATATATAGATCTATGAGAATAGTATATTAGTTTATAACACGCGTATAGAATGAGAAATATCTGAACTGTACAATTAACAGTTCTGTGTATGATTATATACACTTATTATTATTATACGTATCAACATAATTAAACACCACGCAGTTTTAATAATATAGAACTTCCTTTCATGTCACGCGTTGAACAGTAATAAAATTTCTTATTGGTAATTTGTGATTCCTCGACATCAAATTATACTCGGTGGTAACTGTAATAATGAGTTATGTTTATTATTATTATACATAGGCGATGTTCTATTGAGAAGCAGACGAAAAATATAAATGCAGCTACATCATTTCAAACGGAATTCCATGAAAGAATATATATATATGTATATATGTATATATAACGATGAGTGACCAGCAGTAATGAAGTAGTTTAGTTGTGTCGTTATACTGAATGAATGAATAACATACTTCTTCTTATACCTTTCATCTTGGAGGAGAGAGACACATCATCACCACACTGCCATATGAACATCACACTTTCCTAATAATAACCTTCGTCGTCTACTTAATTCTGCTTCTGAGCTATTGTACTGCTGCTGACTACTAAAAAGTATAATAATGACACCTACACACGGTATACAGCACAGCAACATGTCGTGTATGTGTGTTCTTTGATGGACATTTATAATTTATGAATGTCCCTGGACAAATGTTGATTAGGGGAGACATATTGTACATTAAACAAGTTGTCCCTGTACTTTCTCTTCTACATTCAACTACTACTACTACAAGATACGCGCGCGTATGCTTACAAACTACATAATATATACACACTTTTAAAATTTGTCAATGACGATAATAACCTGTCTCCTGCTTTTTACCTGCTTTGAAGGTGTTAATAAAAGTACTCTTTGCGCAGTAGAAAATAACCTCTTATCTTACACACACGTCCTAGCGTCATCTAAACTGTACCTGCTGACTTTGTATATATGTTCCTTCTGACCTTTGAATGGAATTTTATGGAAATATAGATATAGAGTGGGTTTCAAAGTGAAAACTGTCCCCAGAAACATGAATAGTCATATAAGAGGACGTAATAAATCCTCTATACTCGTATATATATATATAGATATTGAACAACGATGATAATTATGAGAGAGAGAGAGAGACTGAGAGAGAGAGGTGTGAATGATAAGTGGGAGTTGTTTCCACAACCCTAATAATTTATCGCTTTGTTACACACACATACACATTCACACACGACAAACTTTCAAGTCCTTTGGTTACTTTTTCTGACTTACCTCTACCTGCTTTGTATTGTTTTAAATATAAAATTATAATTTACTCTGCCTCGACATTTCTACATTTATTATAATAACTAGTCTCCATGCATTATACATGGTGTAATGCATATACTCGCATCGTAATGAACTGGCTTCTTGTAACTTTCTCTTTGAGAGTTAACATTGTGTAGTCAAATGTAGAATTACAGTTTGATTTATTCATGCAAACATTCACTTTATGTTTTAACGTAAAAACTACCCACCCACCATCATTCCTGTTGTACCAGCTATACATATATGTGTACATACATATATACTCTCCCTGCTCTTTCTCTCTTAACTAGGTATTGTTTGTAACTTCTCGCTTACTTAAGTAGTGATGACTTTGACTTCTCTTTGGCTTCCTCAAAATAGTAGAAATATAGTACGTCAGTAAATGTATATGAACGAAAGTTGACCATTCTTCTTCTTCTCCAGACATCTGTGTTATATAGTCTCACTCGTTTTCTGGCGTAGGAGAAAATAAACCTGGAGTGTGGTATATATTTGGAGTTTTCTCTCTCGCCTTTCTTCTTCTTCGTGAGTGTATATAAGTAAAGGACGGTGGTCGGACTTGCACAATTTATACTTCCATTTATCTTTTTTATAAATATATATATATATGGCTAGTGTAACAGACTCTCTTCTGATGGTTGTTGTGCAAAGTAGGTGTGTGTGGTTGTGTCTCTCACACAATTCATTGGAATCGAGGTGATATTCGTCCATCATGAACGAGTGTTCTTACTTTGTTTTCGTCCTGACCCACACACATACAAACACACAAGCTCACGCGAAACTTACTCCCATACAACAAGATTTGGGTTGGTTTTCTGAGCCACCTAATTTCGGTTATTGCTAAAACCAACTTTGCTTTCTCTTTTCGCACGAAAACCTTTTTATCTCAGAGGTTGGCCCGGTTCAGGAAAAACATTCGCATGGGAGTAGTCTGGGTTTCGACGCTTCATCGAAATGCAATTCATTTATCCACCCAAATGTCAGCCTTGCTTTTCGGTTCTTCTCAAGTCCTCTGCTGCTGCTTCTGCTGCTGCCTCGTCTGTGGGAAAAAACAATACAATTGTACGTTTAAAGACTGATAGAACAATTGGCCAAATATTTGCACAGCATCAAACCCAAAGTTATTAGAAGGAGATCTACAAAAGCACATCATCAAAAAGAGCACTTGCTTTCTTTTGCTCCTCACAGAAGAGAGACAAGCGGAAAAATAATGGGACAGTTGAACGAAGCCAGAGAAACTGGGTGAGTAATGTGGGACGACACAAAACTTTCACTTGGGGTTTCTTTTGTGCCACCAGCGGATATATATGAGGAGGTTTCAGATGGTCGTCAGAATAAGCTGCACACACACACAAGAATACGAGAAGAAGCAACTATAAAGTGGTAGCGGTAGCAGTTTAGGAACGGTTGTGTAGATTTGTCAGTGTGCGAAGAAGACAGGCAAGGAGATAGCACAACTGATTCTTTTTGTGGCCCACCAAGACATGTATGAAACTGTGTGTCACTTTCTCCAGACTTGCGTGACTGACGAATGAATTGGAAGTAGGGAGCATTATGCAAATATAGACGAATACTAATGTATCCCGTTAAAAGGTCTAGTATGCAGCCAAACGTTAACTAACATTCAAACATAAGGAGATTTAGCTAAAGCAATTGGCAATTGCTGTGCGGTTTGTAATGAATCGTACGAGAGTAAATACACATCGCTCCAGTGCATAGTAATTAGATTATTTCTATGATTCAATACGATTAAGTATGAGGTCATATTGAGCGTAGGTGGAGAGCACAACTGGCGAACTAAACTTGTCTATGCATGTACACACAAAATGGACCGACGGACATTTATTCATTGCATGTGAAACTTGAAAAGACTGCTGACGAGGGGACAGAATTCTGCTAGCAGGCTGCGTACACCTGTCTCTTTGATTGACACGGGGATTCGTCATTTCTATATAAATTACTCAATATAGGATGAAGGAATATCGATTCAATTTTCCAATTGTACTTGAGTGCCGTAAACTGTGAGGAACTAATCAATTGTGTGGTTGAATATCATTTGCCGTTACTTAATTGACAGACTGTGTGTCAATGTTTTTCTGACACTGACAAGACATCCACTATTATTTTCAAAGTAGAGCGCAAGTTTGTAATTATCATGTAGAATTCTACATGAAGTATTATTTTTTAAATCAACTACTAATCAATTTTGGGCTGAAAGCTGTAAACAAGGCTAGACGGGATCACTGATGTAAATTTGACTTTGATAATCACTGAGTGCATTAAAACTTTAATCTAAAGTAGGAATATGAGATTCAGACGCGAGATTACTTCTGTGATGTGGTTAGACGAGCGATGACTCTCAGTGGAAAGGAGGAATTGGAAAATCCGTGGTCGTCGTTGTCGTTCAAAACATCTCTAAATGAGAAGAGCTGGTGGAGCATTCGAGGGGAAGTGTGAAATAATGATTTCACCTGAATCAATTTAGCGTTTATTTGGCTCGCTAGATGTGAATTCGGTTGTGTCAAATTTCGATCATTATTTGCAGCACTTTCTCCGTACATTTTATCCTAAAGGATGAATTGTTTATCCGTGAGGAATGATATAGTAGCATAAAATTGTGCACTGGAGCTAGGTAGGGCTAAACCAAAACACTCTCTCTCTCTCGTGTGTGTTTGTTGTCTTTGAAGATATATTACACATATACTGTGGAAGATAAAGTGGAACAGGGGAGATAGAGATATGACAAAGACATCATAATAATGAATAGTGTATGTCAAATGATGGATGAGTGGAGACAGAGAGAGAGGGGGAGTTTAATCTTGAAGCGATACTGTTGTGGAATGTTGCGAGGCATCGATGCGAGGAGAATGATGAGGTTGGCCTAACTAACCTTCTTCAGTGTGGCTTTAATTAGGACGGAAGAACAAAGTGGGGAGAAATTGGATTTCAAAGTGGAAAAGTCATCCTGATGAGCATGCTGATGATGATGTTGAAAGCAATATATATATATATGGATGGGGATAGGAGATGAGGATATTGATTACTTGATACATTTCGCTCGAGTGAATGTTGGTTATAGAATGCTCGAGGAGATTTCATGCAATACCAAATCGAAGGAACAAAATCCGAAATGAATCTCCCGATAATGATATTGCGTTAACTGAGATATTGAAATCGTACACGTACACAACAGTCTGCTTTATTGTTAATAAAGTTGTCTACCAAGAAGAATTTCATGGTAAATAGTAGCGCAGCTTGTGTATATATGTTAGAGAAAGAGATAGAGTGAAAGCATGTCGACTGTCTGTCTTGTTGGTGAGAGTGTTCTTGAGAAGGAGTTAGGAGGTCGGTATGTATACTAAATGATTCATCCATGTGTTCCCCCCGTTTCATACATATGGGTTATTGTATATCTGGGAAAGTCCCACGGTGGTAGCAGCAAACATTCAGGGAATCAGTGAATCACACTTTGTGTCTGTACAAACCCTCCGAGGCTTTTGATATGGAGTATGTAATAAATCGACAAAGCTATCGTGCATTACATAAATGTATGGCTTCATTTCATTAACGAGTTGGTGAAATGTGTGATGAGAGCACCTGTCGAAAGCCCTGCTCTTTATACTTTCCATCAGTTGATGATGATGCATCTTGTAGAGACGTGCAAATACAGTTCCACATCATCATCCAAACGGTATTGATTGATTCTCATAGATATGTACATATATATGTGTGTGTGTACGTGTATATGGGGGGAAAGCTATTCACTCTGCTCGTGAGTAATAACGAGCAAAAGAGTAATCAACTGATGTGCAGCCTATCTATAGTTCACCACCACCACCAGTCTATCTATACACTTTCATTTCCTTTGGATATAAAATATAAAGTCAAGGCAAGATATATTATGGGGAACACATGCCACGAACAAAATGATGAGGGGCATAAAGTTGAAATGATAAGAAGGGTGTAGAAGCGGCCTTGTGTGTACTCTACGATACCAAACTGAAATCGCACCACTCTGTGTTCATCCCAGGAATGTCATAAACTGCCAATATGAAGTGGTGAAAGCCATTCGATGATAAGGAGATGAGCGGTGTGTGGGCTTTTTAAAATAATATGTTGATTTCCACGAGAGATAAGGAGTTCCGCCTTTTGATTGTCCGTTTGTTAAGAGACAAGAACTCGCGAGAAGAACTCATCGTAGCCCACGCTGTCTCTGCTTGTGTAGCTCGCTGATATGAGATTGCATCTTGACAAACCTTTCTCCATGAATAAAGTGCCTCGAGTTGGCTCTACTTTCACTTGGCAAGCACACACACGTCATGCAAAACCTCGCCAACTCAGCCACCACTTACTGACCTTAATTTGGCTGTACTCAAGCTGAGCTATTGCTTTTGACCGCACTAAACAATACACTTTATTATATACATCTGCCTAGGCTACGTAATATTTAAAACTACACCGTCAGAGTCATCCGTCCGTGTAATATATACTCTGAAGAATGATTATATATATATAAATATATATATAAATACATACATATAAATGTGTGCAGCAGACATTTGGATTTAATAGCCTTTTAGTCCAACGTGATGGCATCTTTATACCTTTTATATAACACTATAAAGACTCTTGAGACCCGTCATCGTCATCTTTACATCCTTTTAGAATACTGCTGAAGTACTACGAGAACTCGCACGCAGAAACAGGGCATAACTGCTTGGAGATTTCGCAATAATATCACATTTAAGCATACACTGCACCACACTACATATCTTTATTATGGTCTACACCGTATTTCAATGATTCTGTGAGTCATTCAAAACCGCATGTGAGTATCCCACGAGTTAATTTGACTACTAGAATTGTATTAAGTACGAAAGACTTAACCGTGAGGAAAAGGCAAAGTTCACCATGCTAATATGGCTGTTGTTGACACAAGCTTTAGAATTTGTAATTCATTTATAGTGCGACTCTTTCATCCTAAGAGTGTCAAAGTTGACGGGAGCGGAAACGCGATTGACAGTTAAGTAGTCAACAAGCATATCATGGGAGCTCATATAGTTATTAGGAGTACGGACAAGTCTTGTATGTCTAGTTATGACACAATTTGCGTGCAGCTTGAAAGAATTTCGTCACTAAAGTTTAGGACACTGTGTGAGCGTGTGAAATTGCATTTTTGTATGTTCACAACACAAAAAAACTTTCTGGAGCAAACATAAATAAGCAATGTAAAAATTGACAGATTTTTATGAGAAAACTGGGTAAAAAGGCATTTGCGAGATGGGCTTTTTGTACGTATGTAGACAAGTTTAATTTCATTTTAGATGCTCAGACTTCAGTCACACAAACTGATGAATGCCTTTTTGTATTGAAAGGAAGAGATTTTCTCTCTGGCATCCTGAAGGAACACACACAGAGAAGAAAGTGAGTATGTGACAGGAGAGAGACGACTTTGATTTCCAGGAAAGTAACACAGTGGAGGAATTGTATATTAAGGAGTATGAGGACGTCTCTCCTGCTACTTTTTTACATTCGAAGGTACATCTGAATCTCTCTCTCTCTCTCTGTGTGTGTGGCTTTTGGGTGCGGTGTAGGATTTACTAGGATAAAATCGGTTGGGATTGAATCGGGTGGATTGAAAAGAGGTCGGTGTGATGAATTGAACTGGAGGTTCCAACACATAAATTTCCCACTGATTCAAAAGTCAAGCCTAATCTGTGAACTTTAAACCGTCCCTTTTTCTTCTTCTCGTAGATTTATCTCCATGAATGTCACCTAAACCACCATCGCCACCATCTGATAACAACTCACTCTACGCGAGACCCTTCTCAACACGAGATTGGTACACAAGCTAAAGCAGCATCAGGAACTTTCTCTGTACTTCCTTTACAGTAATCTATCGAAATAGTAAAAGATAAGGAATCGAATATCCTCTTGCGAAACCCTTGTGAATTAAGATATTAAGAACTACACACCACCAAAGCCCACAGAAAAAGTGAGTCTCCTATATAAACCGTAATTATCCTTGGGGAAAGAAGTAAATAGCTCTCTACAGATTTCCCTACAAAATTACTCAATTACGCTCTACTCTAATTACACAAAAGAATTCTATTGAACTAGAATGGCCCCTGAAGATAAATTAAGTATAATTGGATTGCTTGCAAGAAAAGACACGCGGACCAGAAACAGAAGACACAAAAATGAAGGAGATTGATTGTGTGACCTTTTTCTACGTCAGTGCCTGCCCTTTCTAAATCGGTCACCTTCCTTGAATAATCCAAAGGGAAGAATAAGAAGAAGAATAAGAAGAAGTTAAAGGTTGTTTTCCTGCAATCTAAAATGTTTTAAGCTTTACCATCTGTAGTAAACTCTCTGTTAAATGTGTAAAGCTAAAAATGTTACACACTACACTGGGCAATACTGGCCGCATATATTCTCAAGCAATTCAGTTCGTTAACACACAACTCCCTAGACGCGATAAGTAATGTAGTAGGTGGATTTCCGTAGTAAAAGTTTGGTGAAAAATGTGTGCTATGTTAGGCCTCTTAGGCTTACGTTCGAATATAAAATCAATGTGGCTTATGGTTGTAAAAAAACTTACAGGAAAATTACATTTTTGATTTGCTTTTCCTTCAGAGAAAGTAATTAGCTGGTTTGAGCACGGTGAAAGTTTAATGCCCAGTGAAAGTTATGATGATGATGGTTTCAAGATTAAGAGTGGAAGTTTGAGTGTACTCAGTTTATGAGGATTATGATGGATTATCTTCGTAATCGCAGGTTTACTGAGAAACACACTGAGGAATGAATAATGAGTGACGGGAGTCCGGATGGTGTGACATGTGACGAGTGAGCGAGAAGTGGATTGACTTTCTCCTACGTACAAATTCATCCAAGCTTTCAACGTATGAGTCCTCCACGAGGATTATGGAAGAAAGAAGGGCGTAATAAGGACCTATAGCCAGTAGTAGTAGTGAAATAATGTACAAGACTGGTATAAGACGTGTGGGCTGTGTGGAGTAAAGCCCATCCTAATTACTGTGCTTAGAGGGGAGATTAACCTCAATTAACATTTAATACACGTCATAAATAGGAAATGTTTCGGATTTTGTGGTCCCACGTACGTATATATCGACGACTGACGGAGTTTTAAGAGTAAGTTGGCCTGCGGGGAGGACAACAAGAGGAAGAAATGAGGTTCTTCGCGTTTCGATCAGTCGATTTGCGTGGTCAATAAAGTCTCCATGTGGCAAAACTAAAAGTCCCCAGAGCATCTGCTAATGAAGACGCGATGCTTCCTCAGTCCCAAATGAGTTCAGGAGATGAGTCTCTCCGCAAATGGCTCCAACTTGGAAGTGCAATAAAGTGGGAAATGTTAGAAAGTACTCTCCTAACTTTGTACTTCCAGTTGGAGTGAAATTTATTAAGACTTTATTTAGCATAAAGCGAGTAATATTTTGCCGGAATCGGCCTCTCATCTTCATCACTGCTTCTTTCGACCTTCTTTTTCCACTAGTGGAGTGCATAAAATGAGCCACATCTAAAGAAGCAGAGGAGCAACAACGAAAGAGAGAGATTGGAAAAGAGCCAAAGTGGGAGACTTTTGAATCAAATTGTACTTTTTCGACGTGTACGTGTTTGCGAGCAAAGAAGAAGAAGAATAAGAAGGGGTTGTCTTATTTTGTAGAGTGGAAATGAAGGATGGGAGAAAGTCAGTTGGAGAGATGTGTGCCGTGTGAATTCGTTCACGTGTGAGGTGACTATGTGTACCTTCAATCATGTTCTTCTGCCTACGAGAATAGTAGTCGCTTTTACACACACACAGGGAGAGAGAGTGATGATGCATCATTGTCAATAGACTTGAAGCAGACGACCCCTGACCTTCTCCCCCTCAGGGTTACGCCAGAAATCCGAAATCATTTGACATGAAACAAGGAGAAAGTAAAAAAGTACACTTGTCCCAATAGACTTTCTCATTCTCTCTCTCTTAAATTCAGAAGCGTAACGAGCGCATAAAAAGGCTTCGGCCTGTTCTTGAATACTGAGTAGGTAGTTTCTTCTTTTCGACTCCCAAGTCGTCTCTTTCTATATCTCTTTCTTTGTGTTTGATGTGAATGTGTGTGAGAGTGCATGTGTCCCTATAGAATCCCGGACGTGGAAGCCTAGGACATAGAAGCCTCAGTCACAGAAGCCTCGACATAGAAGCCTACAGACATGGAAGCCTCCTAGACATGGAAGCCTATAGACATAGAAGCCTCCTAGACATGGAAGCCTACAGACTTGGAAGCCTATTGA
>Ga0194135_10001230_pt1 | contig 15137 bp, 16 predicted proteins | sample LitLau_LLRF_2013_FD_134024 | JGI IMG/M metagenome (GOLD analysis project Ga0194135, IMG submission 134024) | Freshwater sediment microbial communities in response to fracking from North America - Little Laurel Run_MetaG_LLRF_2013 (version 2) | ecosystem: Environmental > Aquatic > Freshwater >...
CTGTGAATATAGCCGGAATCGGAACTGAAAAGTTAAAAAAAAAACAATACTGGAACACTGGAAGTGTATATGAACTTTTTCTAAACAAAATTGTGACTAACCGTCTTGAACAACTGCTGGAGAGACTCCGATGCAAGAACAAGTGAAGTCTGTTAAGTTACAAACTCCTCTGGTAGCCCCGATGTTGTAGACACAAAATCTGTGACACACTTCCATGTGGACTTCTGCTCCATCGCAGACCAGGAGTTGTGGGACTTCTGCATTCCAGGATGGATTCTGAGGCTCATGTGGCTGATGACTCTGGTATGCTCCGAAATCAGATGTAGGATGTTGAATTTGATTGACAGCCGCTGGAGCTGGGGGCGGTCGTGTGGGTGGAACTGGTTTTCGTTCTTCAATAAATCTCACTGAATCAGCAAATACAATAATAATAGATAGTTAGGCGTTTGTGTTTTTTTCTGATTTCACAAATAAACCTGACCTTTAACAGAATGTCCAGCTTTAGTCGTGCAAATGCAGGAAGCTCTGTCCTTTCCACATCGAGCCCGAACAGTTCCTGGATTCGTTGACAGGCAAAATGCCATGCAGAAGTTTTCGTTTTCTGCACATTCTTTTGGTTGATCTACTGAAATCAATAGATATTTTTAATGAAGTTTTTCAATTGATAAAATTGCGCATGTCTAATAGATAGATTCGATAATGTAAGAAGAACTAATTGACGAAAAGTTGTTACCCTCAAGTGAGTGAGGTGCTTGTGCAGCTTTGCATGTCGTTGCAATTAGCAATGAGAAGATTATTGGACAAAGCAGTAATGAGGAAATGTAGAGAGACATTTTGAACTACATTCGTCCAAAGGACGCAGAAATGGAACTGATCTTCAAGAATCAGACAAGATGAAGGTAAAAAGGTATTTGAAACTGTAAAACTCATTGTCATAATGGTTTTTAGAGAGACAGACAAAAAACAAGGTTTAAGATGAAGTAGGAATAAGCTAGTTTTGTTATATACATATATAATTCTTGAGATTATTGTTGGGATGTATGTAGCCGTAGAGGTTAGCAATATGTAGTAAATAATAAGCACATCGTCCCTTCACCTTTCCAGCAAAATTCTTCTTATTCAAGATCTGAGACTTCGCCTCTTGATCTAGTGAGTACAAATGCACTTTTCGTGTAATTGTTCCTTTGCACCTGGACTTTCCTGGATCACAGAATTCCCCAAGTGTTGATGGGATGAGATTCTTGTTTACTAAAGTACCTAAAATATTTGTCGATGGTCTACGTGCATTCTACATGATCCTTCCGGTGAAGAAGGGTCAGTATACAAAGCTCATGACTCAATAAACACAACCATTTAACCAGAGGATCTCTCAAGAAGTCCCTGAATTTCTTTGACAGTCCTTTCAAAGATTCATACAGAGTTCATATTTCATATTATTTCATACGAAGTTCTGGAAAAATGCAGTAGCATTGATGGCAGGCCTATAAACCGAATACCTGGGCAAAAAATAAAGTCCTCTTTAGCCATCACCTTCTATATTTTAGACTAAATCTCAAAAATGATTTTTTTAGATTTTTAAAACAAAATTCATGACTCGATACAATGTTCGATACATATTACCTACGCGCCTCTTTAATATACTAAGCAAAAATTCTCAAATTATTGCATGCGCGAGCGTACAATGATAATGTACTAAAAATAAATTGCCTGCACAAATCATTAAATACTTTTATAGCTAAAGCTTCATTTTGCATGCAGTTTTTAAGTAATATCAATTATTAAACTTGAGATGACGTCTTATAAAACGCATAATCTTTGTTTTCTTATACCGAGATAACTAGTGTCTTATTTTGTGCTCCTTCAAGTAACTATTGCATCCATTTTCTTGTGAGCTATGATTCGACGGAGTTAAGTGCAATATCTACTATCGTCGAATAATAAATCATATATTGAAGAGTAGTTCCATAAAAATGAAATAACAGAAAGAACTACTTAAATATTATCCTACTATGTGTAGGAAACTCTGTGTGGAGAAATACGTAATCGTATAATTAAGTATTTTTTATCATTATGCATTCACTCAGCATGAAACGACTGAATGTGCCTTGTCTACGTTAAAAACATCCTATTATTATAACTATATTATAGCTTTTGTTCCAATCTAGCGAACAAGAACAATTCCCACCCTTTACTTATTCCATACATTATAATTCCTTCTCATCTTTTATTGCTATCCATACGAAAGGAACTCACACTCCCAAACTTATTTAAATTGCGGAATTTTTCTCCAGGAATCTCGCAATACCTCTTTACTTCCTTCTAACAGAACAAGAGAAACAGATGAAAATAAGATATATGGTTTGTTTGAGCTGCTTAAGTATTCCTTGATGAATTCAGACAGCAGCAGCTTAGTTAGCAATTTTCATCTTCCCTAACTGGATCTCCCGTTCATATATTTGCATCATGACACTTCATATTTTAGCTCTTAGCACATTATTAGCACTAACGCACTGTGCAGTAATTCCACGTCATAAGGACGTTTGTGGGAAGCACAGTAACGTTAACGAGTTCACAAGTCGCCTTGAAGAAAGTAGGAACGAGAATTACGATGAAGACTGCACGCCCCGATTCGGACTCATTGGAGATGTAAGGGATGAAGCCAGAGGCATTGTGACTCAAATCATGGCGAATTCAACAGAGTACATTATCAAGAGACACCAATTCGGATTCGGATTCGGGGCTCTAGGAAACTCCCTTCGGGGATTGGGAGTTGCGGTGTTTGTAAATGGAATGGCAATCATCAGATCTACAGATAATACTCCGGGTTCCAATTCTAATTACTTCAGAAGCGTCGTGGGAAACAGATTTCGGAGTACTTTTGGTATTATTATGCTAAACGGTATGAGTACCTTAATTGCATGTTTAAACGAATAGAAATTGTTGCCTCAAAATCTCAATTGTAAATGGAATATTGGAAATATTTTTTCAGATTGCCCCGGGGACATTGAGGTTATAGTTGACTCTTCCCCTTCTAAAAATGAGACTCTGAAGAGTTTCCACAAGACCTTCTATGATGATGTTGACCAAACGCCATATTGTTACTTTGGAGTAGCTGATTTTACGTTTTTGGAAGGAAATGCCATTGCTAAAGCTCCCATTAATGGAGAAAATGTGTTCAATACAACAGGATACTATACGGATTCTCCAATTCAACTTGAAAATCAATTGGCGTTTATTTCTGGATGCGTTGGTACTCATACATCAGTCTATGTCTATATACAAAAGTGCTAAATATCCCATTTACTTATCTATTATTACAACTTTTTTCAATGTCAGGTGACTTGAGTGCTATCCGAAGCGTGAAACTGGCAGAAAAGTTGGCAAGAGTTTTTCCTTCTGGTCGAGGACTTCAATATAGAACACACGGAGTTACTTTGAAACGCTGTATCGAAAACGGAGATCAAATAGAAAAAAATGACATTGATGGAGTCTTTGAACTCACCGATAGGTCCAAAATGATGTCTTATAACTTTAAAGTCTACAAACTCGACAGAAACAAGAAGCTAACAGAGTTAAGCAAATAAATAAGTGTACGATTCGCATTTCTCACATTAATTTATTTCCTTTGATTGGATCTATATTTATGGATTCACTTTTGACATGAAATGCATATTGACTTTCTTCATGTGCATTCAAATGCTGCGATTCTTACTACACTGACCATAACTTTTATTGTGTAATTATATTGCAAATCACAATACTACACTTCCTTTCGTGTCAACACTTGTAATATTGATTAAGTTAAGGTCGCGCTCTCGGCGTGTAATGATAAACGACAAACCTATGTAACATCTGATGAAGCACTTTTAACAGGACTTTTGATTGTTTAAGAAACATTGCATGTAATTCCAACAAGTTAATCACGATAGAGAGAAATATTAATGTACACACAAATTTAAAAAGCGATTTTAAATGAAGAAAATCTAGCCTGAATGCATGAAAACTTTTAAATCGTAAACGGTCGCTCTTTTTAGTCCTATTGGAATCGAGCTTCCGAATTTCTTTATTCAAGTTAAGCTTGTGAGCTATTGAGACAATGGCATTTCTTTTGACTTCTAAATCAGAGCTACCAGCCTCCATAAGTCTTATGTATGTTTGATCAAATATATCAGTGTAACTGGAACAAAACTCTGCAAACATGGGGATTGGTGAAAAGCCTTCTTCAGGGGGATACATTCTGAAACAGCTATACTGAAACCCAACTATCTGTTTAATCAGGCTTATCATGAGATCATCGTCGAAGTGATTATCCTGAAAAGCAAATTTTCGCCCGTTTTTAGGCTTCAAGAAGAAAGTCTCAAGATATTTGTATTGATAACGTCCACCATTTCTTGGTGGATAAGTACTTTCTAAATTTCTAAATCCGTAGCGATCCTCAATCCATTCAAGACTGCGGACGTTGAACCACATGTAAGGATCAAATAAGTATGTATAACCGCTTTGTACGAGTTGCGTGAAGTTTTCAGCTGGATATTGCTTTACAGGAACAGTAAAATAAAGCAGGACCTGGCGCTTATAAAATGGAATGAAAACCATATTTACGATTTCAATTAAGAACAATATTTTGCTTGACCGAAGACACTGTTTCTGCTGTAAAACTACTTTCAGCGATGTAAATATATTCCGTTTCAAACAATAGAAAACGCTGGTCAGTCTTTTGTGTCTCAACGGATCTTTCATAGTCTGAATTAAAATTACCAAGCAGACAGTAGTAGCTAAAATGGTTCTTAGCCCAAGCGGAATCGTAAATGAGTTCAAAAACCAAGCTCCATATTTAGCCCGTTGGTTTTCTTCATAAATGCAGTACAGAATTTTGCCTCTTTGAAAGTATTGAAGTCTTAAGGAACAAAACGGAGTCTTGTGCGACCAAGGTTGGTAGAAGGTGAAATGACTCCCTAAATGTGCCTCCGACGTATACTCAATACTTGTGTTTAATCCTGTGGAAAATCCGAATGTTTCTGTACTGACTTCATAATGAGAACACTTTTTTAAAGCAATGTTGTTCAATGACAATGGTAGAGAACATCGTTTATTGCTGGTTTGGACATAATCTAGAAACGTATTGTACGTGACACTCCTGAAGGGCTTCCATTTGTTTCTAAACAGGTTTGAGGAGACAGGCAAGAGTGAATCGACTTTGTTTCCAATTTCAATATACAAATTATGTTTTCCGCAGGGGAAACATAACAAATACTTTTTCGTTGGGCTGTACATCACTGGGTGCTTTGAATGTCTGTTAATCTTAAAGGTTTTTGTGATAAAAAGTACAAACACTCGAATGTTACGGAACTCATTGCTAATGAAATTTTTGATCAATGCTTTTTAGACGAGGCTGCTTGAGTAAAGGCAAATAAGAAGATCCCCCGAAAGGTTATCTCAGAAGCGTGCAATTTTTGTTTGTAATTGTAGAAACTATACTCATTCTTGGGATAAGTATCAAATGGAAATGAAGACAAGCTTAGCTGGACATTTACAAAACAAGTATATGTCATTGTGCGGAAAACTGTTAGCCTCCATGAGTTAATGATTACAGTACTTATTACACTAGTCGCTCGCCTATGAAGGATTTGAGTAACGATATCTTGATCTCGATGGAATTTTGTATGTGTAAATCTCACTGAAATTCCGCAATCATTTCTCAGAAATAAATCCACACAGAAAGCACTATAAATCGAAGAAAATAATAACAGTATGTTCAATGAATTTGTATTCATGCTAGCTACTTGCTTAATTACCTCGTCCTAGCAGATCCTTCTTCTCCAGAATTCAAGGAATTAATGAGCTCCTTAAAGGATAAGCATACTTTAGCATATACACACAAAATGAAGTGTAATTTCCGCTTCCTCATTCTAAAATTAATATTTACAGGTGCCTGTATTTAAACGCGGAAGCTTATGCATACGGAATTGAAATATATATATAATAATAACGATGAATTATAATATACGGAATTCGGTTTTGATTCTCTGGAATTTTATACAACAAGTGTGATATTTGCGCGTGCTCATAAGTAAGCTGAAGGTCAATACTTATTCAGGAAATAAAGAAAAAAGCGTAATCAACCAAGAAGCTGAACTTTTTTATTATTTTGAACTTTTTTTTATTTGCATCATACAGTTAAATGTAACTTCAATCCTGACAGAGATCTAATATAGTTAAACTCCATAAAAATTCGTATTCATGTTATTAGCTGTACAGCCACTCAAAATCAGAATGACTCCCAAACATTGGTTTACCATGGATGTGACTTATTGTTCTGCAATTGATTCAACCGGAAACTTATAATATTTGCACTTCGTGCAATATGTGTGCAATGCATAAAGAGCATAAGAGCATCCCACATAATTCATTTTTTAAGCAAGTTAAAAGTAGTACGTATGTATACATGCGTATATAATGTTCATATGCAATAGCTGTAATCTGTACAATGTTATTTAAAACCCACATTTAAGCTTTATCCATTACATTGGATGAAATTATCCGCTTTCTGAACAAATTTATGGAAATTGCGTGAGACGATTTTCAAAATTCTAGATGACATTTCTAACACAAAATTGACAATTGTGACACTTAGCAAAGTAATTCCAACTATGAAAATCAAATTCAAGTTTTTGAATGAAATTGTCGACTTTCTTAAATCTTCTTTTTCCTTTTGCTGAACTACTTGTACCCACTCTGTGTTATATTTCCACATTTGCAGTCTCAATTCCCGAGTTAAATTTAAGTCTCGTCTTTTGAAAAACTCCTTTTCGAATTCATACACTCCTGCCGACAAAAGTCGTTTGTAAACTGAGTTGATCAGTTCTCCTAGCGTAGAACATATGCTATTAATCGTCTCTAAAGGGGCGAAACTTTCCTCTGGAGGAATCATCCTCAGGCAAGTGTATCTGTGTCCAAAAACTAGTGAGACAAGTTCCACATAAAAGTCATCTTCAAAATACGTATCCAGGAAAGCAAACTTTTTTGCTTGCTTTCTAAAGTGTGTATTTATGTATTCATACTCATGTCGAGAGTCCATGTTCGCAGTGATCCCTGTAGCGTTGTTTACACGCAGTACGCCAAATTCATTCTTTACCCACCTTACAGTATCTGTTAAATACCAACGGGATGGATCATACAAGAAGGTATAACCATTTGCCATAAGTTCTGTAAAATTCCGAAACGGCTGCTCTTTTGAAGGGACAACTAAATTGCTCGTTATGAAATTTTCGTAAGCTGGGAGCAAAACGCCTGCTAAGAATTCCATTAAAAACATGAAAGTATCTCGATTAACCTCACTTTGCTTGACGAGCATTTTGAATGAAAGAGAAATGTTGGAAAGAAAGTTGAAAACCAAAGACCTTACGTCATTATGCTTCAGAGGCTCTCGTAGAGTTTTGATAATTGACAGAAAAACCAAGCATAACAATAAGAAACTCCAAACATCAGGAGTGTACGGGGTTAAGAATATATTTGAATTCTCCACATCCACTCTATCATTGTAAATACAGTATACAATTTTAAGGTTGTAAAGCTTGTTGTAATTGCAGACACAATAGCTATGAGATGGATACTGAGTAATTCTAAAGCCTATATGAGTACCAGGCGTGTAATCATAGCTGTATTGAATTGAAGCATTTTGCATTGTGGCGTAAAGAAGTGTCTCAATACTTACTTCCGAATTCAGACACTGACTACTGACCCACGGGTCCAAGGCTTGGGGCAAAGCACATTTAACTTTTTTCTGTAAATTGTGGTCTGTGGAGAGCCAGTCGTGTGCTATGAACCAGTCCCATTCTTTTCGAAAATCTAAATTGGAAAGTCCAAGCAGATTTTGTTCTTCAGCAATTTCTAAATAATAGTTGGTTCCACAGATGAAGCAAATAAAATACGATTTGGTAATGCAGTACTGGGGGAGGGAATGCTTGTGCTTTTTAGAAAAAATTAAAACAAATGGTTTAGTCATGTAGTGGCCATTTTTAAGCAGAGCTCCAATGCTATTCAGAGGATTTGTCTTCTGGAGGAGAAATATAAATACAGCCTTAGTAAAATGAATGTCAATTTTACGAAAATACTTGTCGTATGGTGGATAGTCCGGATCCATGAATGAAAAAGAAGTCTCAATTTGAACGTAAATAAAACAGTCGTAACGCATTGATCTGAAAATAATTGGTAATACAGGAAAGCGTCGAGAATGAACAATCGTTGGGAAAGTATTACTGTTCTGTGAAGACCGGCTTGCTATTATTTGAGACACCAAGTCCCTGTGGTATAATTTAGGAGCTATGTATTTTAATGATATTCCACAATCTTGAGACAACAAGTCAATGGCTACAACTGAAAGCCTATCACAAGTCAAAGGTAGACAAATAAAACAAATAAACTTTAATGACTTAAGGTTGATCAATTGCATTTTGAAAATTAGCTAATAATGCGATATAATGATGAATCGTTCGACTTTCAGCTGGAGCCTGTATCGTTAGTTCCCAGGAGTTGAGTTAATATACGACACGGCTGATTAATTGTTACGCTAAAGTCACTCAATAGTCAAGACTATATGCTTATATCATCACAACCTTCATGTTTCCAGTTTAACAAGTACTTACTATTTGACTATTTGATGACAAGTAAATGAAAAGAGCTCCATTTGTAAGAATATGGCGAATCAAATTATTATTATACAGTAGTAGAGTAATCTAAAAGCTATCACATGAAAGGAAGCTCCGGGTTTAATTTATTCATGAGTTTGCATGTTGAGTTAGTAGCGTAGTATATATATAGTACCAGGAAACAGAACACGAGTTAGAGCACGCTGGCTTGTTTGCAATGTGCACTATTATAAGTAACATCCGCAATTACTATTCCTTCCTCATCCTGGCATTTTTCATCATATCAAGAAAATGCCTTAGCTTCAATTTCAAAGTAAATTAAAATATCGTATCGATGATTTCATTGACGAACGTCAAGTTATTCAATTGCATGAAAACTGAACACATGTCTGCTTTATTTCCGATACATAATAATTAGTACAAAAGTTTCATTGGAAATCCTTACTATATATGTAGTTTAAAAATATACTACAACATAATAACTTATTTAGGAAGGAGAAGAAGATTTGGCTCAGCTTTACGCGTTGCAGATTCAATGCTTTTAAAGACTGCTCGAACGTCGTCTACAGATAAGACTGACAGAATCCCCTGCTCGTTAGACGTTAAAATACGAGCAAAGGATCGAACATACGGGAAAAATTGAACACTGAGGGTTTCTTGACTTGTTAGCAGATTCAGGATAATAAACACCACCTAAAGCCATAATATCAATAAGACAATAGTTACGAATGAACTAAGTAAAACAAATCGATGCGATGAGAGCAATTTAAAACATACCTTTTTTAGGACAACCCTTCGGACAGCATCTACAGCCGTTGCGTCATCTTCGCCTGTCGGGTATACATCTTTGAGCCAACCACCAGGGAATTTCAGAACTTCTAGCATCCCATCTACAGCAGCTTTGGCGTGATGTGAAGTAGCCTTGTCCCATTTATCACGGTCGCCGTCTCCTCCTCCTCTACCTTTATTTGCGGTTGGTTTGTTTCCAAAACTTTTCCTCCAAATAGAATATGCCTTTTCTGCTTCCTGAAAATATAAGTATTATTATTTGGTGAGCAGATTTTCGTTTGACTTTTACAAATTAAAAACAATCTAAGGTCAGCTTAACCCAAAACCTACCATAAGTTCTTTGTAGCACACAAACTCGCGAACAATCGACTCCGTTGCTTGAGGCGCAGCAGAAACAAGATCTGAGAGGTCCTGAGAAGTTAGTAATGTAATAACTTCGTCAGTTTTGTCAATGCTTCCAGCCAACAGAAACCCTCTCGCTGCAACCAGTACGGAACGTAGAAGAGAAACTAAAGCTGACAAAGCGTCTTCTGCATTGTCAGCAAGGTCGACTGAGCAGCGGAGCCACTCAAGAGCTTGAATATGAAATGGAACTCCATTAGCCGTAGCATCCTCGCGGTACTTTTCGACAACAGCCTCGCTGAGCAGAAGAAGCGGGATCTCGTTTGCTAGAGCGTTCGACAAGAACTCTCGAATTTCATTGTAGGTCAATAGACTTTCGTCTTCAGATCCCTTTGCTGCGTTAAGAACGTCAATTTGGGAGGCCACTACGGCAGCTTTGACATCGTCTCCACTCAACTTTTGAAGATAAAAAGGAGTTGACTCGAATTCTCCTGCTCGGACTAAAACCTGATAGACGAAAAATAACACGGTAATGTTTCTAGTATTTCCCGATAGAATAATATAAACAGTTGTTGGATTGATTCTTAATTAGTATTTAACTTACCCGAATGAAAGCTTCTGCAGCAATATTCGTGAGTCCTTCAGAATAAGGAAGTTCCACAATAGCAAAGAAGAGGAGAACGTGAATCAAAAATCGTACAAACTGGTCTACCACGTCATTTTCTTCGTCTCTAGAAGTATCTCTCAAAGTCCTACGAAAAATGCATTGCCTGATTAATAACTAGAATATTAATTCAAAGAAATAAATTTTGGGAAAATTTACAGTAGGGCTTCAATATTCTCGTCCATATAGTTCAAGAAGCCTTCAATGCCATTAACCATCGCAGCTTTTTGAAGGGCCAAAAATGCTGCCAGAAATGAAGTCACAATTCGATCACTATATTCGTCTACGTGTGTGTCGACGTTATCAATTAAGTCGACCTTCCTCAGAATATCACTTAGCCCTTCTCCTTGCTCCCAAAATTCTGCCGGGAGCCTTTCCCATTTTCCTCTATCGACGTGACTCGCTCGTAGTTCCTCTTCCAATCGAGTTTCTACCGATCCTTTAACTCTTGCCCACAATTTGTCTTCCCAAGTAGCTGCGACTTCCAATAAAACTCCAGTGTGAGGAAGTAGTGCTCCATATGCCGCTCTGTCGAATTTGGATAACTTATTCTTCGATTCACAAATCTGCCATGCTACTGATTGCCACAAATCTCGCATTGAATTCCCTGTTACTCTAAATTCGGAAGGGACTTTTGGAGCTAGACCACTTTCAGGAGGATATTCTCCAGCAACACTTCCAGAATTATCTTGGTATTCTTCTCTGATTCCAACCTTCTCGGATGATCCTGAGCCATACAATAGGGATGGTTCTTCGTCTTCTTCCTCATCTTCATCCATAGAGTTGGTAGAAGGTTTGAAAAGAGACGCTGGAGTTGAACCAAACAGTGCAAATGCCTTTTGAGGGTGACCAGCTTCAACCAGAAACGCCAGTGCGGCATCTTTGTCTCCTCGACGGAGATATGAGAATACTCCTCTCATTATTCTTTCCTCCTCTGCAGCATCTAATGGATGCAGAGCTTTCTCCGTTCGTGAAACTACATCGGGATCAATTGACGTGACTAAGGCTGCGTTTTTCTTTCCCACTGCGGCGTTTTTCTGTACACATATTAGGCAAATGTAGTTTTTGTCTTTGACCTATAAAGAGTCTGCCAAAGCTAAGACTGACCTTAAGAGTGTCGAGTGTGTGTTCCCACGCAATGTCTTTTGCTTCCATACTTGGTTCCCCCACACGTCGTGCGTAGTTTGCCTCTAACCAAGCAAGAATAAGTTTCATCTATAAAATAAAGAGCACAAAAAATATAAACTCCAGACGAGGACAACAATAATATTATTGCATTATTAACAACTAACCTCCTGAAGTTCTTTTGTTCCTTTGAGAATAGCTTCTAAATGAGTCTTGTCATCTAAATGGAACTCATCATTAATTTCTACTTTCTTGGAGCTGCCATTGAGACTCAAACTATCCATGAGAGTGGTATTATTAGTGTCCACAGGAGTACTAGCATCATCTTCTTCACTAAGCCTTGGAAAATACAACGACCGAATAAGGTCCCATGTTTCCCACTCCTTCCGCAATAACTCTACAACTGCTCCTTGTCCAGTGCCAGTCATTGCTGCGTTCCCAATGACACTTTCCAATTGAACCATCCACTCATCTAACACCTCAAATACTTGAAGACGTGAACCCATTCTATGTAGTATCCGGTAGAAAGCTCCATAAAGTTCTCCTGGGACTGCAGTTAACCAAATATTGTAGAATTAAAATCGATCCCAGTCTCATAAGTAATAGCAACAAACAAAATATCATCATCTCCACTCGATAACCTTATTACCTCGGACTAGGCTTTGCGATTTACCAGTTATGGTATCTGAACTCATATCACTCGCAAAAGACGGTCGGTCCATAAAAGAGAAATTTGTTGTGGACATTCGACTCCCAGTTACATTAAAACTGGATTCATTTAACATACTAAATGACGCTGACGAGGGACCCTCTCCATAGCCCCATTTGTCCCCCCCACCGTCCATTGAATCGGATTTTTGGCGAACTGGCGACTACCTATGAGTAAATTTTAATTGGCAAGCGTCAAATTTTTTAAGTTTCCGAATTGAGAGCAGACTTTTGAGACTTTTGAGACTTTGAAGACTTTTGTCCGGCGAGTGTTGTAATTGTGTTTACTATGGCTGGAAGAATTCTGAAGAGAGAGCCGACGACGACGATGATGGCACAATTCCCGCAATTTCCAAAGAGCCGCGGAATTTGAACGCAGCAGCGCGAACTCCGTTCCATAAAAAATCATTGTTCTGTCTTTGTCTGTGTTTTTGTCCTTCTGGAGCTGCTGAAGAGTCAAGAACCCCGAGGAGGCCCATATGACCAAATTCCTGAGATCAAGAACTTCTTTGCAGAGATGCTCTCCTTCAACGTCTGTGCTACCCACCTTAAGACGGTGTTACGTGTTGTTGTAAGTGTAATATAGTGGAACATTAATTAGACTCTAATAAAGCATAAAGCATTTTTTATTGTTCACGATAATAATGAATATACGACCAATGGGACTTAATAGGCGTCGGTATATTCCGGTTGACGAAAAGAAGGAGGAGGAGGAGGAGGAGGAGGACAATTTCAAAAGTGTCAAAAAAGTCAAAAGTGTAGAAACACCTGGACCAAAATTTGCGCAGTGTTTGGTGGAAATAAGGTCGTATTTGTGTGTCTCAGGTGAGTCTTGATTTGGTGATTTTAAGTATAATATTTAGCTGGACCCTTTTTTAAAAAAAGAAACTAATAAATGACGACTTTGAATTTAGGGACCCGTTGTGCGTGGAGAAGAAAAAGTCTGTATCCGAACGAAGAGGAGTATTTAAAGCGCCTCTTCAAAGAAGTAGTTTTGGGTGACAGTGAAACGGGACAGAGATGTTCAACATCGCTCGTCATTTACGGACCTCCTGGTTCTGGAAAGTCTTCTGTATGTTTAGTACAAGCCTTCTTCGTATAATGCCAATTGATGTGTGTTGTACATGATGTTATTTCGATTTTTGAATTGTTCGTGTAGATTGTGGAGTCAGTTTGGCAGAGTTTGGAAGACGATGAGGGGGAAAAGTTTAGGAATGCAAATATTACGATTCGACTTTCTGCCTCTATTTGTACGGATTTCCGTTCATCGGTGGAAGAAATTGCTTATAAGCTGCGTACAGCCCTGAAAACATTTGCAAAATCCTCAAAGTCTTTACAAAGTTTGGAGAAGCTTCTGGAAGAAAGTGATGCTGCAACTTCGAGTGATGACACGTTAGAACAAACATTGTCGCTGCTTCGTGCATCATTTGTGGAAAGCAATGCAGCGCTTATAATTGTTTTAGATAAAATTGAACTATTTGCTGACCACCCTCATCAAAGGCTTCTCTACAATTTATTTGATATGACTGCTCATGCTTCTTCTGCTGTACATCAATCGGAGTATAATTCTGAACAGAAGTCATTATCAAATTTCTCGTTGTGTGTCGTTGGGCTCACTTGTCGACTGGATGTGTTAGAACTTCTTGAGAAGCGAGTCAAATCCCGATTTTCTCACCGGCAGTTGAATTTATCATCGGCCAATAGAAGCTTTGAACATTTCCAACAACTCGCCCTTCGACTGCTCAGTTCTTGTAAGACATCGAAAAATGTGTGTATATTTCATATTAAAATAATCATCAATTTTTTTGCAAGTTGAGGAAAATGCGTGTAGCTCAAATAGGTCGTATTTCTTACATAGAAATCCACTTGGAATGAAAAAATCCCATCGTTGTTGTCGAGCGTCGAAGTGACAAGAATTTTGCGTAACATTCACGAATCAGACTCTACGATTCGTACCCTTACAGGATTCCTTGTAACGATTCTTTTTTATAATGTGCCACAATTCCGAAATTGAAATACTTATCGTAAGCTTACTTGTTTTCTAGTATTCCGTTTGCTGCCGTGCAGACCCTACGATAGGAATCACGGCTCAAAATTTCATCGACGCTTGGAATTACGAGACTTCCTCAACTCGATTGAAAGTGGCTCTCGATCTTCCTATTCCAGAATTAATTGCAGTAATTGAATTCATTCCCCATTTGACATCGCTGGTTGGGTTTCTCATTTGTAACTCAAGAAGTAATAGTGTTTTATCATTTTCATATTGCAGCTATTAGGGATATACAAGTCTATTCATGGCCGTGGAGCAGGTGGTATAGCCTGGACTCCAACCGCTGTTGCGCGTCAAATCGATTCCATCTTGCCTAATTATAGTCTTTCCAGAGACGATATATTTGAATGCATACAACGGTTGGAGGTAGTCTTTTTGTTGTACTATAATGAAAGTATCTTTCGATTTCTTGTTAGATATTTATAAGAACATTTTTCTCGAAGTCGGAAATGTAAGTACTTCTGATTGTTGCAGACGTTGGAACTCGTGGTTCGAGTAGCAGGTCGAAGTGGAGGCTTCAGTGAAACCTACTTCAAATCAGAGATTATTCCTAGTGACTTCGCTACACTCTGGAGAACTCACCCCCATATCCCGTCTTCATTTAACTCTCTTCTTTAACTGCCGTAAAGTGGCAGTACGAAGTTCAAACGCCAGTCTAAGGGTCCTTATTTATACACTCAATGGAGCCAATACGCAAACTTAACAGTAAACTTAACTTATGAACCGTTTTCAACCATAATAATAAATAAATAAATAAATCTCAGAATACGTAACTTTTGCAGCTTTTTTTTATTTACTAATCTATTTATTC
>Ga0194135_10001231_pt1 | contig 15134 bp, 9 predicted proteins | sample LitLau_LLRF_2013_FD_134024 | JGI IMG/M metagenome (GOLD analysis project Ga0194135, IMG submission 134024) | Freshwater sediment microbial communities in response to fracking from North America - Little Laurel Run_MetaG_LLRF_2013 (version 2) | ecosystem: Environmental > Aquatic > Freshwater >...
CTACAGGAGTTCGCAAGCACCATTTGGATTTTGCTAATAGAAAAAGCACAATTCCAAATTGGGTCTTCATATCATCAATTTCTACTCCCTTGTCGTCTTTAATGGCAAGTTTCCGGTTCAAAACTAAAGAAGAAATACGTAAGTCTGTCTTTCTTATTATTAATCACTCGCAAGCATTCATATTCATATGATGAGACATTAAGTAGCAGTAGGTGAAGCTTACCATGTTAATTTCACTCTCCAGCAATCATGTCCACTCTCATTACTTCAAGCATCAAGTTGATAACGTAAATAAAGTTGTGGGAGTGTAAAAGACGGGATGAAAGATACAGTAGTGGTAGTAGTAGTAGAGATTTAAAGTTGGGTGAAGGAGTAGGACATATACCAGAATATATTTATATATATACCCTTTCATGTATCGATCCGATTCGGGTAGAACCCGGGCAAAAGTGTCGAGCACGGGTATTAAGTCAGATACAAACAGTCTCAATGCATGCCCCGGCTTGACGTCATCTCCGGCAGAGAGATACCTTTTGCCTTCTGCATTAAATGTCACTTTCACTTCCGTCTACCACACGTGCTCCACCTTATAATCCAAATTCCACTTGGCTTCATCTTCAATAAGGCTTCATAGTCACATCTCATACAAACACGGTTTCTTTATACGTAGTATTATAGTCACTCCTGCATTTCTATCCATTCATTATTGACACCTTTGCAAAACATTTTGTAAAATCATCTCGTGATCTTCATGTCATTTAAAACCTCGGCCCATTCCTTCACCTCTTTTTAACATCTCGCTTTTCTATTCAATTACATATTTAAAATAATAATAAACTTGGCACACTTTGGACAAACTACGACTTAGCTCACATTTATGCTAGTGTGAATTAACTGATGTTCTAGTATGTTGCACAAAAGTGCAAATTCCTACGCAGATTTATTTACGACGACATATGAAAAGAAAGAGTAGCTCATAAATGGGTTAAGTTAGGAATAAGTTAGGTTAGTTAAGTTGGGAGAAGTTGTTCTTGTGCCTGTTTGCATTTATCATTTGAACGTTAAATGCAAAAACTCCTTTCCATTAAGGTTCCAGTTCCACTCACTCACTTTCCAAAGCTACATAAAATGTACCAGATTTATAGTCTATCTAACTAACTACTAGATTGAACACTTATAAAAATCTACACAGGAAAGCTCCTTGTTTACTTCGTATACTCTGCATAAATTTTGAAGCTTCATTCATAAACAAAGTTTGTTTAATGTGTAAATAGTGTAAAATACCACGAAATAAGAACCTTGAAAAACGTATAAAGTATGAGAAAGAGTATTTTTCCACAATTCATATTCACTATACCTAATTATGATTTTGTTTTCAGTATACGTGAGCAATTCACACAGGTAGACATAGTCAATTATTAAGATTGTAGTCCGAGTAATCATAGTCATAGCGTATCGATCCTTTTTCTAAACAAGGCCACAAGGTATCACAAAAGAAAGAAAGGCCAAGGTCAGTGGTTCTTTCCTGCAGTATTTAGTTACCTTTCTCTCAAAGTCCCCAACTCTCACGGGATTTGCGAAATAACAGGTTGCAAAATGCTGCATGGAATCCCAAGTAGCCCCATTAACATATTTCACATGCATATGATTTACATTGAACTATTAAAAATATATATTTCATGCTTCAGACTTAAAGAGTTCTAATCTGCTCCAATACAAAACCCTCAAAGTCTTGTCGATGTGAAAGACAACCAGGAAATTGTTGACTTAAAACATGAATCAAGGGTCACGTTATTTTATCCGAATAAGTTCTCCATTTAGCGAATTTAGCCTTCAAAATAGTTCAAATGCACAACTATTATTAAGCGAGACGGACTTGACACTACAGATCCTTGTCTGCATCAATACACTTGAGAAATGTATAAAAAAGAGTCGCCTACTAAAGACTCTTAATAAGTACCAAACCAATGTAGTAGACTACAAAGAGATGATCAATTCTAGCTTATCAACACGACTCGCTGTCTTAAAAGGTTATTTTTATTTTCTACAACTACTACTTCAAGTACTATCTTTCTGATTCTACTCTATAGTTTTATTTATTTGCTGCGGGTGTGTGCCAATCAAGAAGTCAACTATTTTACAACTTTACTACAAACGAAGAGACTACTACTTGCTTAGTAGCTTACTAGTGTATGTGTAGTAATGTGTACACAAAAATACATGTGAATGGATGCATTGTTTGTGTTCTAAACGAATTATGCAGCGAAGCCAACAAGATATCGTAATCCCGTAAGACTTTGTATAGTAAAGCTTACTCACACACTCGCAAGCATTGCCCGTGTAGAAAGATTTTTTAATGCAGTTGTCGCTTATTTGGCACACATTTTAAGCTCTCTTGCTTGATTACTAACATTGGCACATCTTCAACAGACCTACCTTAACCTTTATTTTATTTTTAGCTTGTTAATTCAACAACGGAAGAATTGTCCGTTTGTACTCCTCATGTTTGTCAGAAGGTTGTGAAGCCCCTCATATTTGTGAGATTTGTATGCTACAATATATCTGTTCGAGTTCCTTAGGACAATAATTATTGATACATGCAGATTCTATTAAACTTCACCTTTCTAAAGAAATCAGCTTTGTCTATATATATTGGAGTACGAACAGAAACTCCAGGTTCTAAAAGTGCTTAATTTTTCCCAATAGATTTACAATTTTAATGGGTTCTTTAACTGCTAACGCATACAGACGAAAAAAACAACTTTACGTGTATATAGTTAGTTCAGTAAATACATTGTACATAAGCAGCCCAAAAAACAGTTGGTAAGTCTCTGACTGACAAGAATAAACTAGTTCAGTAATGCAACCTTCAGCCAGACTTCGATGTTTGAATGGACAATCATTAAGAATGAATAAATGCGTTATGCGTACGTATACAGTTATTAGTTATAAGTGTGTCTCGTAGTCCAGCATCGATCTGCATCTCAATATTCTCAATAGTCCAACCAAAATGTCCAACAGTCAACTAGTAACTGTCTCACACTTGTTTGTAAAGCATACAAAGTCAGTCTCAACCTGCAACATTTGTAGATTGTTCCGTCAACTCCTCAGGCTAATAGTCTGACAATGAGCTAAGGGCAGCTTTTTTCTATAAAGTGCAAGCACAACTTCAAGTACAGACAGACAGTTTCCCATCAATCCTCGCCTATAGCTATTTTATCAAGTACACACAGTTCCCACTGTCTGATTTCTGAGATTTAAACCGAATTCCTACAAAAATATTAATTTTTAACAATTTAACTATTTTCAACTGTTTAACCTTATCCTTAAAAAAGTCATTTCAATTCAAACTACAAAACTAGTTCTTATGATGGTTATATTAAACCCTTTTCGAAATATTAGAGTGTGGAATCCTCAGATTGATAACGACGAAGAATCAGTTGCAGGTATGTCATCTCATCTCTAGATTTTTCTTCCAAAAAAATCCATCCAGATATTTCGCACATCTCGACCCCATCATAATAAAACATTCGAAAAACAAGAACATAGTCACTACACGCTAATTTGTTGAAAAGGAAAAGAATAACACTGACAAGCCGAGTTAAGTTGTTGCGTTGTTGTTAAATGGCATAATAATAATAACAAGTAAACCTTGATGTGACTTTTTACTTGAATTCTTATCAAGAGGTATTTGGTTGTAGTTGGATTGAGAATACATTTTCGTCCTGATTGGACACAAGAATAGGATGAACATTTGTAAATTGATTATCTCTCTCATTATGCTTAATTGCGTTTGACTTGGCCAACTCTAATTATTATTCTCTAGTTCTAATTCTAATATCTGTTATCTAATTGATGCTTAACAACTCTGCACAGACTTGCTCTCTTACTATACGGTGTCTCAACTTGCTCATGCACACTTACTATTTTCGCGTGCCTACAGGATTTTTAGTCTGTTCGGTTGGTTCTGGTCATCATAATATTTGCACTTCCAGCCACACGCCCACGGACAATAACATATAATATTATTGTTGTGTTCTGCTTCTCAATTCTCTAAACATGGAGGTGCTAATAATTGACTATTAGCTCGGTATCAAAGACTTCGTAGAACTTCAAATTGTTCGAATGTACAATGCATACACAATTACAGAAGATGTAGCTTAAATGACATAATCAAACATTAATTACAACAACGTACTAATAATATCTCGTGCTTGCTTATTTGTTGCAGATGCTGCTCAGAAGATTTGTGAGTTGAAACTCGATCCGTCAGACGATGATTTCAAGGACCAAGAAAACTTTAAACAGATCCGTGGCCAGTGTTGGCACGTCGTATTCGCCCCCGATGAGTCGTACTTTGCGTGGATCTCTTCACCTCGTAAACTTGTTGTAGTTCCTTGGGACAGGCAACGTAACTCAGTGTAAGTTATAGACTCATGCTTACAAGCCATGTAAAAATTACAAAGTTGAAAAAATAATTTTAAAATTGTCCAATATTGTTAATGCAGCGAGAGTCAACAAGTTGCTGAAGGTTCCAATAAGAAGCCACGATCTCCCATTACGCTACACTGTCCTCACCCCTTCCTCTCTGTAGCGTTTGGAATCAGAAGTCCTGACCCAGCCACACGAAAATGGCTCCAAGCGAAACGGACATCATGGACCCGTTTCAATTATTACGACGAAAATTTGGTCGTGACTGGCCACACCCATGGGAAAGTTCGGGTTTGGAAGCTAGAAACCGGCGCTCTTATGACCGAACTAATAGATCACAATGGACCTGTGCGGGATCTTGCATTGGCTCCAGACAATTCTTTAAGACTGATTACAGCGTCTTATGACAAGACGCTTAAGGTACAAAACTGAATATCGATTTATTGAAAGTGAACTTTATACATCTAAATCGAACGGAAAGTGTCATTACAATGCAATTTTTCATAGGCATGGGACCTCAACGAAGGCGGAAACTTGTTCCAGACATTTATAGCTCATAAGGAAGCTGCCCTTTGGGTCTGTTGGTCTCCAAATTCAAAGATTGTAGCGTCGGCCGGAAATGAGAAAACGGTAAATAATGTTCCGCTTAGCTTTGTACGTTGGAAATTTGGAAATGTATAACTAAAACTATCATTTAATCCAGGTGTTCATATGGGACATGAAAAGCTACAAACTAGTTCGAGTTTTGGACAAACATTTCCATAATGTTGTGAGTTGCTCATTCAGTCCTGATGGAGCTGTACTTGCCACTGCTTCGTGGGACACGCAAGTTATTTTGTGGGATCCTTACGCTGGGACTGTCCTTTACACTCTCCATCATATCTACCCACTCCCCCAGATGATCTACGCGGGTGGAGCCAATGGTGCATGGGTTAGGGGAGTGTCGTATGCTCCAAATGGAATGCATGTTGCTACCGTATCTGACGACCAGTAAGCGATTTCAGACACCACACGAATTTAATGAGTTCCTTTCATTAATTCTTCGTACTCTTATTTTTGCAGCCTCATTCGTATGTGGAATTTAATGGGAAGCGTTGATCCAGAAGGAATAGCAGTTGAAGATGACGACCCATTGTCTTGTACTTATTCTCCAACAGGACGCTGTGTCGCTGTAGGGTAAGTTTGACACTCCCAAACCATTGAAACCATTATATGCCATGTGTCATGTTTACATTCATTAAAAATTAATATTAATGTTTATCCTCAGGACTGATAAATTCAAGGTAACGTTTTACCGAACAATACCGGAGGTTCCGAGACTAACTCATTTAGCTCGAATGGCTGTGAGACGACATGTCCTCACGCAGGACGTCGACACCCTTGAGATTCCTAACCCACTCAAATCTTTCCTGAAATACCAAGACTTTCTCAGGAGAATGGCACAGTTTTAATCGCTAAGCTATAATTATGACGAGTTTTTAATGATACACATTAGTTTGATAATTAGGAGTTGTTTTCGCCACGTGAATATGAATGAACTGAAGTTGCTGTTTGTAATCGATTTATTAATCGAATAGTTTGGATGACGGATAATATAATTAACGTGACTCCTTGTGATTTCTTACTTTTTAAAGAGATAAAGTAAATGTAGGTACTTAAGTTATTAATTAGCAGACAACGGGAAGTTTTGTTTAACCAAACGACTCGCATTATCGTTGGTTTATGAATATAAACTTCCATTTCCACATATACACAGACTTTTCGATTGATTAATAAATCTTTGTTGTTTCTTCTGCTCGAGTAAATTGATGGTTGATACTGATTCAAATTGCATTTCTAGGAAATATTCCAATTCTACTCACAGATATATTCGCCTTTGTCATATTTGAGCTTCACTATTGCTAATTGCGTCAGCTACTGCCACTCAACTGTAAATCCACAAAGTTGCATCTCATCTGAATGAGCACACACTCTCAGAATCCTAACCATTGCAAAGTCTGCAAGAAATGGCAAGAACTACCCGCCGTAACCCGTTATTACACAGAATTCTGTGAACTACCTAAGGTTTTGAAACTACTTCTGTCTTTGCCTCAATTCTTTAGTCTGAATGGGACTTGTTGCAAAGAACTATACATGAATACGTAATTTAGATGCTCATTTATCCATTTCATTTTCATCAAAACGCTGGATGCACACCTAGATTGCACATATATATATATGTATATACAGATGAGACAGTGATCCTTGAGATTAAAGCTCAACATAGTCATGTGTGCAGCTTTATGCCTTACTCCGTCCATCTATAGAAATGACTAGTTTTATTACCATTACGGAGGCTTGAAATGCCAAACATTTCACTCCAAACAACGACCAAGCACTAAAGAAGAGAAAGTGCAACTGAGAAACCAGCTACGATTGTGATCCACACCATAGCATAGTGTTAGTCTGCTACTGATTCAATGTGTGAAACTAGTGAAACAAGAGTCGAATGATCCTGCAGCCTGCAAAGGAGAAGGTATAAAAGTCTCCACTCACTTTCCCCTTTCTCCAGTCAAGACTCCAAAGTCGCTGGAGAAAGAAGTGTAGCTCTAATTCTTCAAGTCAGCAGATTTACTTTACACATTGTCACTTTCTCGCGTAGTCTCAACACTATTACAGTTAAAAGAATCCTGAAGATTATAAGAATAATTCTCAATCTTTCTTTCAATCTCATAATTATTGTACCACCCAAAACTACGTGTTTTATCGCAAGACATTTACTTCACAAAAATTGCCCTTAAATGTGTATCGGTGTTTCATTTGTCCACGTCGATTTTACTCTGGGTCATATGTGTCATCATCTTCAGCCCTGCAAGTGGACACAGAAATTGGCTATCCATGTGTTCTCAACGAAACAACGATGATGATAATGACGGTTAAATTTTCACAACCACCCAAAGGTGCATTGCAAGTAAAGCATCAAGAGTTTTGGCCAATAAAGAAAGAAGTACAGCAGTACAGAGAGAATCTAAGCCACAGTTTTGGTGTAAATCTTTTTCTCCTGCCCAACATAAAAACCAGTAAAACCACTAATACTGATGAACTAATACATTATTGTACTACAGACTCATCTTACCATCATTCGTTTCCTTCTAAATCCAGTTCCAAAGCCACAGGTTCAGATTCCTTAACTTCTGTGGAAAAGTTCCCACGTAGAAATAACGACTGTGATGCTACTAAATATACAGCAACAGATCAACTGCTAAGTTTGTATTGCTCGGCTGGCCATTTGAAACATACTACTGGAGAAAGTGAAAGCTATTCACATAGGTCCACAGTGATTGTGACCGGTTGGCAGCTTGTAAAAACTTCTGTTGGTGGTGGTGGTGGTGGTGATTTGAAGGTGTGCTGTAGTGGTTTACCAGGACACTTAATAGAAGAAAACAGGATTAAAAGGGACAATGGGCCGAGGTGGAATAGGCCGTGGTACAGGTAGACAGAACGAACATGGTCAAGGGACAACAGACATCTCAACAGGACCCAAATATAAATCGAACAAGTGCAGCCCAACAAAAGTCAAGAGTTGTCTCAGAACATTCCTAGCTCATTTGTTCTCTCACATCGGACTCTGTGTTCTTATCGTAGGCTATGCTATCATAGGTGCTGCTTTGTTCGAGCGACTTGAATCAGGATATGAATTAGAACAACGAGACAACAAGTATCGTAACTGGACCAGTACCTTCAGAAAAATCAGACTTCAGTATGTAAATGAACTGTGGAATATTACTGGTAAGTTCATTTCACATAACATAAAAGCATAATTGGCAGATTCAATAATATATTAACTTATACATATAACTATATATTATTAATATATAGTCTTTTAAAGCCTTTAAACATTTCAATTCAGAAATATTTCTTTCACGTGCCCTACTTGACAGTTGTACAGTTGTACTTTCACCGCGAGTACACATAAAGAGTACATGAACTCATAGTCCGCAAGGAGTTAGTTACCTGCTTTCCACTCTTGAGAATTTAATTTACTGTATAAATTGTACAAAGATCTTAAGATCTCAGGATATGTTTGGCAGGTCCACAAGTAAGTATATATATATATATAGTTGGTAGCATTAAAGTTCAAACACGCAATTTCATCCTAATCACAAAACTTCGTATTCAAGTCTTGATCATTACGTCTTGTCACAATCATGTGTTTGTATCTTAAAACATATACATAAACACTTTTGAGAGTAGAGAATTATATAACTCCAAAGTCTGTATATGATAACTAAAAGACTAAAACTCAAAAACTTCATTTGGTTTACGATGTGTTTTAAGGGAAATTAGTTAATACCACAGTCACCAACTTTGCATTTGTTTCGCAACAACCAAAACCCCCTCAAAAGTTAGTTCAGTTACATGCGAACTAGTTGCAGTGTGTAATCTTATGTTGTCGGATGTGTAATAATGTGTGTACAAGAAGCAGAAGTGTACTACTCGGGAATTCTCGACATCTTTGTTCCATTCATTCAAAAACTTTTTCTAAAAAAGAAAAAGTAATTTCCAAAGTGAAACCTTAAACTTGATCAAAAGGACAAGTTTTTCGTCTTCTTTTAAAAAAGAAAAACTTCGTGTGTATCACCAATTCCTCTGGCTTCTTTCACAGAACACTACTTTATATAGTCGTCCTTATTCAGACTTCATTCCTTCAACGACCACATATACACATCTCTTATTTCTTTTTATGCACAAAACCAAGTTTGTCTCATGAGCATCTGTTCTCTCCTCCCCCCTACACTAGTCCTGCCATTATGTTAAGTGATCGTACAAACTTCTCACACCATCATCTCAAGGGAAACAAAACTCTTATTCTGTTGTCTGTACACATTTCTATAAACTACGGCTAAAAGTGTACGACTCCGCACTCTGAGTGAACGGAGCTTTTAAAGCTCCTCTTGCAAGTATGTGCACACCGATATATTATATATATTTTTTATTTTACGTGTGGAAGAGCTTTAAGAAGGGTGACACGGTCATGACCACAAAACACGAGTAAGAAAAAGGGGCATTGTGAGCGTATTTGAATACACACGCATAAATACACACACATACTTGCATAGATATACAGCAGACACATACATTATCAGCAGAGGTTGTCCCTGAAGACTCGGAGAAATTGAGCCCAATGAAAGGAACAAGCAGTTGGAAGGAAAGACAAACAAACACAGAGAAAGTGATCGGATTGAGTGGAGCTTCATCATCATCACCATATGAATACACCTCCCACGTCCCACATAGTCTAGAAAAGGTCCCAATTGACAAAGGCCATGCAAAAACTTGGCTTTCACTTCGAATCCAATGCCTTCTCTCACACTTGTTCAAACAGTTGGTCGACTTAGTCTCAAATTGTCTGCGAGAAAAAAACAAGTCCCAAGAAATTTCTAACTTTCTCCACAAAACACAAACCCTCCTCTTTTATATATACTCATGAAAGTGTGTACGCGCGACTAAGTTAGCATCACTACTCGTCAATTCCCAGTGAAAGTAACCCCGTCCAATCCCAAACTACTTTTTGTCCCTGTGTGGATATATATATGCTTTCGCTTTCGCCACCGATTCTTTCCCGATGGGATCAAACACAAAACCACAAAAGTTCTCTCAATAACAAATAAAGTCTCATCATCTCTCTTCAAAGACTCTCTCTCTCTCTCTCACTCCTCTCTGTCGGAGAGTCTGAGTCTGAAGAATGGGAATCACACACACACACATAGACAGACACCCTCTCCTTCTCTGCCCTTAAGATCACAACGCAGATTTATCAAGGAAACAACAATAAAGTGTGTCGTGACCCTTAGTAAATCAAAAATCAACGTTTGATCATTACAGCCACACAAACTACAAACCCATCTTCAAATAACTTTCACTAACTTGCACATACCCTACTTCTAATCACAATTCTATTCTTCACAAGTTTCTCTTCTCTGAATAAGCCTAAATGTCTCTCACAAGCCACTTTCCACTCTTTGCCTTTCCACTATACACTTCTGTCACGGGATGTCAACAAAGTATACACTAACTAGCATATAGCCATATTCCCATTGTCCATCGTTTATTCTTATAACCACGGTCAAGTAGTAATGAAAAAAATCCACTCATCTGAAATATCCCCAATAATATTTATCAAAAAGCATTTGGCATTTGGCTACATACATGGCTGAAAATACAAAACTTTCTATACCTAATTACTGCTGTAGGTACGAGTTGAAGGACAAGACATATCTGTACAAATATAGTTTAATACACAGGCAAAACGAAAACTTCTGGAGTCATTCTCAATCGGAAATATTGAATTCTTCTTCGAGTTCCCGTTAATTTTTCGAGGAGAAATGATACCACGATCCAACCTATACAGATTACAACCTACACCCAAAAATCCATTTCTCTATAAATCTTCCCATGCGCCTAATCTTTGCACCATACATGAGAACAGATAGAAGCTAAAAGTCACACTAAACGCAAACTACAACCGTTGCCGTACTTGGAGACAAGTTTACGAAACACTAATGGCAAGGCAGAAAGTGTCGTAGTAGCTTTTCTTTGTTTCCTCTACTTTTTCACCTGCAGTTGGGGAAATCCCACAACTTTCCTGAGAAAACAGTCACTCTTCTACCTAGCACACACGAGAGTGTTCTCGGTAAGATTGCACAATAATAAATAAAGACAAAAGAGCAAGAATACAGTTTAATAAATTCATCCAAAACAAAACCAAACTTCCACCCCATGCACACATATGTACAAATGTAACATATACACAGAGATGAAACAGCAGTTGTACAGTTCCTGGGAAAATGTTTGTGTGTGTGTGTGTGTGTGTGTCGTTTGTCAAGGGATTCTGCAGGGATTTCCTAATCTATGCCCAACCTCAGTCCGTGCATCATTCTATAATAAGTATGGATGTTGTTGTTCCATTGGTTTATGTCAAGAAGTCTCAAGGGGTCCTTTAAAATCATTCTTGGACGTAAATACCAAAAGACTTTCCCTCTCTCTGTGTGTGCAAAAACTATTTCCACACACAACCCATTACCTTCTACTTTCTCCAAGAACAATAGCAGGTCTCTCTCTCTCTTGCTTTCTCTCTTTAATACATTTAAGCTCCTACAGAAAGACATAAAGCTTATAAAGCTCACAAAACACATAAAGGTATGAGCAGAAGAGAAGACCTCTACCAAAACACACATACACACAAATAGTTCTGATGATACACAGCAGGACCATAGCTCCATATTCACTCAAACTAGAACACTGCAATTCATCTGCAAGACAGATGATGAGACACTTTGTAATAAATGCATCGATCTTTTCTCCGTCTACTACTACTCCTGTTCACTTCTCTCCCAAAACTAACCATCAACTTTCCATAATCAACCCAAAAGTGACTGTAAGACAAAATTCAAACTCTCATATATAGTTCCCCGTATAATCCCCCCTGATTAGTTCATTTACAAAACTCATTATTACTACATTAATCGAGTTAGTCTAACGCACATCGTCGTCCCTAAAACCATTTACTTTTGGTTACGTTGTCTTCGCCCGTCTTTCACTTTCATCACACCACACCAAGTGCAAGGAGAATATATATGTATATATATATACAGGTTTCCACGCACCAATTACACAACACAAATTGTTGGTCTGAAAATCTTTGTTTAATTCAAGGGGGATCAATGGGATCATCCTCATCTACTTCTACAATGTACACACACCAAGCTTACCTAAAAATACGCAACCTTATTGCAAGTTGTACAGAGAGGAGAGTACAATAAAGTTTCCCTGTTATCTCATTCTCGGTCGACAACCAAATGATTGATTACGAGAGAAAGCAAGAGAGAGTAAGTGAAAGCGTCTTTATTTGTAGTACGTGTATGTGTGAATCTGAAACTTTTTGTGGGCTCTCACGTTCTTCTGAGTTGTCATCCTTCTTCTTGTTCCTCATATTACGATTATAACTTATAACAGCAGCAGCGGATAGAATGGGAAGGAGAGCATAACACAAAATTGTCTCAAGTAGTAACCGAAGGAAACAACTCTTGCTGGCCGTGTGTGCTCGTAGTCTCCAAAGAATATACAGGCTAAGTAAAAAGTTAGATCATTTCTGAAGAGAAGAAACGCAGGACATATGCGGAAAGAAGACATTCGATTGGTGTTGGAGAATCATTATTTATTAATAATTTCTTATTGATCTATTTCGTCTTTCCTAGAAGAAGTGTTCCCCTGCAAGTCTTTCTTTTCTATTCAATCAATTCGTGTCTATTTAGTTCATCCCTCCTGCCGCAAAGTAATTGCAATAGTTCCCGTAGTTTTCCAAGTGAAATGAGAACAAATCTCTTTCTCCATTCCACATTTATTAATTCCCATGTTAATATACACGCTCTCTTGTGTCATCGTGGCCATTTAAAATTTATGTTGTGCTTGAATAAACTCATCTTGTGCGTTTACTCAAGTTCTTATCTCTCTATTTAAATGCGCAACGAGTCCTTTGCTCCTTATTCTGAAAATGAAGACGGACATATAAGCGAGAGAAGTCTTGCAGGGAAATAAACGCTAAATTGAAATAAGACAAAGAATATGATGAAGGAACAACTAGTGGCTGAAGTAGTGAAAGTGTAAAGACGCTACACTGTACATATATATTGACGTAGCACGTTCTTCTTCTTCTTCTCTTGAAGACTTGTTGGGGTTTGAAGTGAATTCCAGAGTGTATGCCCTTGGGAGGAATTGAAGGTTGTTTCCTCTCCATCTTCGAGTGCGGCAGAAGTAGACGAAGAAACCGTATAATCTCATGTTAAGACCCATAAGAATAAAAGGTTTCATTTATCTCTATTGTAAACTTCAACCTAATACATCCACGTCCACCACCTTTCACTCACTCACACATATGAACATCCAACAATAAACTTCCTCCGCCAAACTCCTCCTTAATACTTTATTCCCTCTGTCTCCATTATTACATTGTCTCTGTTGTTGTTCGCGTGCCAACCCTCTCCTCTACACCATTCACAGTCACACACTCACACACACTATTCCTACTCCAAGTTCTTGCGGGGAGTCAAAAAGTTCCCACGGAGGAAGCTTCAATAATACACACTTCTACAAAATTATTCTAAAAATAGCCAAAAGAAAGCAAAGAAGAATAAATGCGAATAACAAAGGCGCGCGTCTTCATATGTACATCCATTCACGCACAAATCCTTAATAAACCCTTTTTCTTCATTCTTTTACTGTGAAAGGATTTTTCCCTCGAAGGTCTTAACTAACAACCACGCGGATGGTTTCCTACATGACACACTTTTAACTAACTATATCACAGTGTGGGCTCTAACAGACAATGATACACACAATTCTGTTCCATTGATCTGGAGAAACCAGTGTGTAGCATTATCAGCAATCCGAGAGATGTAGATGAAACGGATATATATTATCAGATTGTGTGTCGGGAATAGGAGAAAGTTTAAAAGAGTATTAAGTATATGGGGGACGTATACGAAACGCCTGGAATAAATGATATTTACCAGAATACTTTCACCCCAACCAAACTTCCACTTCCTGTGTGTAGATCTGTTCCTTTACTAACGATAAGAGAAAGAAGAAAAACCAAATGCACATATATAGACCAGATGTAACTTGTCTCACACTCGAATTAGTGTGAAACTTTCCATTAGTAAAGGCTCTACACTTTTCTGCCACACATTTTACTTTCTCCTCCACAACCAAGCCTTTCTTCAACTTACTCTCATCCACTATACACACCTTCATAACCTTTAGCCTAAATACAATAACAGGAGCGAGAGAGCTTTGAGTGTGTACTCTTACGTTCCTCCACGAGAAGGTAAAACACGTGTACAAATTTACAGAAGGATTTTAACTTTCAACTTTTCAAAGTAGAGAAAGAGGTGTGGAAGAATGTGAAGAAAAGGATTAATACTTTGTGTGAAGAAAGAGTCTACGAAGCAGGAGCTCCCTATAATTCAAAGATACAACACACCACATCTCGTCTTTGGTTTATAGATGAAACGACGACGATTTTAAGTGTACTTTGGCCAGTAGAAAAAACCTTAATTCCTCCTTGATTTGCTTGTGTTTTCGCTCAAGGAAAAAATGATACACAAAAGCAGAGGAGAAAAGAGGTAAATGGGGAATCGAGGTTAGCTACACGTAATCCACTCAAACTCTCACAGATTTCGTCGTTCTAAAGATGTTGAGAAAAAGAGTGTTGGCTTGGATTTCCAAGAAGTGGATCTTGTTCTTTATAGTTTATTCACTCGGACCATTTAAATACTAAAGAGAAGAAGAGCTCAGAAAGCTGGAGAAAGAAAAGGGGACTCCGTTTATCACTCTTGAATTTGAATAAAGAACTTTCAAGAGCTTCTCTCTCCATCCGTCCTCTATTGAACTTCCATTCCATGCATAGACAAGTTCTCTCCTCTGGTAAAACAGAATAGACTCCTGATTGAGTGAATGAATGGCGAAACAGAAAGTGCTAAGCTTTGAGATGTTCGTTTTACTCATTTTTTAAATAACACGATCACGAATCACGATACCCTTCTTCACAATCAACTCTGTTGTTTCTATCATTACTTTATTCAACCCTCATCATAAAGATTTTCTATGCACTCACATTCTTTTGTCTTCTCTTCAAAGCAAATCCATTTGCTTCTAGAGACTAA
>Ga0194135_10001232_pt1 | contig 15125 bp, 18 predicted proteins | sample LitLau_LLRF_2013_FD_134024 | JGI IMG/M metagenome (GOLD analysis project Ga0194135, IMG submission 134024) | Freshwater sediment microbial communities in response to fracking from North America - Little Laurel Run_MetaG_LLRF_2013 (version 2) | ecosystem: Environmental > Aquatic > Freshwater >...
AACTCATGTATTTTGCTTATTCCAGTCTTATTTTCTTACATTTATTCTCATAATTGATTTCGCCTGAATCGATTGAATCAATACAAAATACGAATTGTACAAAAGCATTTATACACGCACAGTATACTTAATACTGCTCAGTGGTTCTTACGAAACTCACACACAAAACAAGACCACTAAATTCCATATCTATTATCATTATCTATATGCTTTTGAATATTTTATTTTAATCCTCTGACATTGTCTGACAATCCATTTAAAAAGATGCCCAAAAATACCATCCCACTACCCCACATTAACTATATTATAGGCATGCATCATCCATATGATATACTGACAACACCAACATTATCATGATTACGTGAAATTGGTTCACTGTTCACACAGCTTAAACTGTGCATTAAAAGTACATAGCGTAAATGATGATATTGTTCTTGTAGCAGTATGTAGTGGTTAAGCTTGTTCTTGAAGCTTCGATGGCATTGTTCGCAGACAATTCGCAGTAATTCATCGCAAGTGCGAAGAATCGAGGCTGTGGCTGAATTTCCGTGTAATAATCCAACGGGGCAAAGGGGGCGAGGCTTACTCGCTGACGTCAACGGAATCTGGCCAATGAGGGTTAGCCAAGTGTGTTGAGTTGTAGCAGTGAAACCCTTGTCCTAAGTTACATCACTTTTGCAGTCGTCGATGAGAGTTCGTATTGAAATACAGGCGAAGATTAATTCTACAAAATGAACTTTTAGCATTATCTTCCGAGGGATGTAAGAGAGAAGTCAATTGACCGTCCGAGTGAGCACTTGTCCAACGGATATTCCATCAGGTAACTAAAAAACGAGTGACTTTGTAACTTATCATTCCTAGTAGTAGTACATTAGTGTATAGTATATACTGGAGCTGGATTGGGAGTTAACTTGGAATATTTATTTGTTTAACGCAGAACCGTAATAAACGCAGATCGAAAACACAATGATTTTCGCACAGCAGCATCAACAAAGGACGAGGAAAGAACCTCTCGTACCGAAGTCGACAGATGAGATGATCGAAGTGCTGAGTGTCATCGGGGATGTCATGTCTGTGGAAGCTGGGGGATATCTTGAAATCGCACCTTCTTCTCCTGACCCCTCCGAATCGGATGGCTCGAAACCCAGGAAAAGAGCTAAGCTGGATCATCTCAGCGCTGAAGAAAAGGCACAGCACAGAAAAATGATGAATCGCATTTCCGCTCAGAGTGCTAGGGATAGACAAAAAGCTATGATGCAGCAACAAGATCTCACTATCAAGAATTTGGCGAATGTGGTAAGTGATTCTATATAGTTTCTTGGAAGTTTTTAAATAAATGGCACTGGCAGACAGTCTAAATGCTAGTTTAATAGAAACACTTAAGTAATGTGATTTTATTGTGAATGTTTTCAGAACGAGAATCTGAAAAAAGAGAACACAGCGCTTAGTGCAAAAGTGGACAAACTTACAGAGGAGAACGAGAGGTTAAACGAACGACTGAGGGAGTATGAAGAGAAGTTAGGATTAGTTCAAGTGAAGATGGAACCTGTGGCATCACCCGTGAGTCCTGTGGTGGATGCTGAAGAGACTATCAGCAGTTCTTTGGAGCCTGCAGTGCCCCGCACTGTCCCTCTGCCGAAGGGACCAGAGCTGCTGAAAAGTTCTCTTTCATGCATTCCAACTCTACTCTCGATGTATTTCCTTTGGATCTTGACGCACCCGAACTCATCCAAGCTCTTGAAGACTTCACAAAACAAATCCTCAGCCCTGAAAGCAATCTCTCTACTGGACTCGAGGAAGCTATGCTTGCCAACAGTCAGCCTGCACATGATACAGGATCATCTGAGGCTAATGGAGAAATCGAGGTACCTCGATCCGGGCTAATTTCTCCTGTTGCAATGTCCCCTGAAAACACTTCACAGATTAGCGCAGCCACCACCGAATCTTCTCAACTTGAAGTAACTCCTCTTAACGAAGATATTTTGCCCTTGAGTGAGCCTAGCTTTCAAATTCTAACTGATTTTGGCGATTCACTTTCTTTCACTACAACCTTGGACTTCGTCCCTAAAGAAGAACCCATGTGTGTTGTTTCTGACGAAAAACTAGTATTTGATAGGAAGGGGGATTTCCCATTGATGGATACTTATGATTGTGTGTATGATGCTTGGGGATCCCCTGGAAGTGTCGAATCTGATGTTCTGTTTCCAGATTTAGCCCACAATGCTAGTTTTTAAAGTCTTTATGATTATATGTTTCGTGTAATCTACATATTTGTATCACATGAATATTGTGGTGTAGAATTAACTGTAAGTAGCCAAGTTATTTATTTTGCTATGTCTCCTGATTAAAAAAAGCATTCCCTATTGTACTCTTAATTCTTCAAAACTAACTCATGTTAATAGGCAGTTCATGTTACACACACATTCAATATTTTTTAGAGTTATGTACAAATTATGAAACGTGCAAATCTCGCACAATGGCATGTATCTTCGTTATAAGTTGTTTGTTCTCAGCCCAAAATAATAAACACAAAACAATCGCAACTTGAATTTTTTCTGTCCATTCGTTTATTTTCTTGATTTAATGGTGAGTTCGCATCTGATATGTAAGAGAACGAGAGGCAATAATTCATGAGTTCATAAATCTTGCACTATCTGCTCTGTACACAGTTGACTTAAACAAGATTGTCTTGTCTACTATTATCTATTATTGTCATTTTCAATGTATGTGTCTTGGAGATAGATAAGTAATAATTACGAATTACCGTTCACCCGGATATTTTATAGTTTCCTCATCTTTAATGCTGATTTAGTTTTTGTTTATGAAATGATTCATTCCATGATTAGTCACATATCTTGTGACTTGATGTGATTTCATTGTGACACTTCAACCTGAGTCAATTATGATTATGATGCCACAGTGACCCTACGTTTCTAATAATGTAATGAACTTATGAGGTTGCCTCAGCTTGTGGGCCGCTTCCACGCAGCTTTTCATACTAACGAAAAAGGATAATCCTGACCCTGTTTAGGATGACTATCTTTAAAAAAACGGTAGGGGCACACTACTATACATTTCTGAATCTCACTTCTGTGTTAGAGAACCCGAAAGTCATAGAGTAATGGGAAGTCTCAATTTGACCGTGAAAGTGGAGCAGAGAGCGCCACGATTCAAGTTTCTGTCGCGCAACACTGCGGTTGTTGCGAGAGCTTCGTTTCTCGTATTTTAAATTATTTTTAACTTTTTAATCAGTGGAATGACATATAATCGAAATTTTTAACTGTGACATTTTTAATCTTCCATACAAGTACTTTTAGACAACTTTATTTTTAAGTTTTAAACATTTTAGTTTTAGTGCAGTTTTTTACCCGAAAATGTCAATGTTTGTAGATTCTGAGGCCGAAGAGTCGGAGGTAAGGGGATGAGTCATTATTCATTATTATTCAGAAATTACGCGTTTGATTATTTGAACTTACTTATTTTAATTGTAAGCTAAAGTATTGATAACTGTGAAGTACATTGGAAGATTTGTTGCATTGTTTTATAGCACGATGGGGAAGATGAGGAAGAGGAAGCTATTGGAATGGGTATTAGCCGAAACAAGAAACGGGTTGAGAAACGGAAGAAGCAAATTGATAGCGACGAAGATGATGAAGAAGGTACCAACAATGATGATAAAATTAAAGAAGCAGAAGCTTAACTTTAAAATGTTAACATTAAATGACTTATGATCATCATTCATTTACTTTGCTTCCTTCAGATGACGATGAACAAGTTGTGAATGACTTAATCGATGATAACCCTATTGAAGAAGAAGATAGTGACAATGAATCTGACGGTTCAAGGAAACGGAAGAAAAGCGACGATGAAGATGACCTCGATGATCGCTTGGAAGATGAGGACTACGATCTGCTCGAGGAAAATTTGGGAGTTAAAGTCGAGAGGGTTAGTAACTGCTTCCTTGCGAAACTTAAGTGAATGTGACTGAACACTGTTTGGGATTATCTGAATTATTGTTTAATACTTGAATAGAAACGTTTCAAACGAGTCAGACGAATGGACGATGAAGACTCTGATGCCGAAGAGACACAGGACCGAGGAGATGATCGAGAAGCAATTGCTAATGAACTGTTTGTTGGCGGATCGGATAATGTAAGTTAATATTCAGTGTAGTATAACTACAACCAGTTTCGGGTGGCTCATGACTATATCTTTATCCAAAGGAGGAAGAAAGGCCTGTGCGTCGTGAAGAACCCACTGAACAATACGGTTCCGAAGAATCCGATGGAGAATCTGACGACGATGGCTTCATCGTTGGTGACGATGGCCGTCCTATAACAGAAAAGAGGAAGAAACGACCACGCATATTTAACGATGCAAATTTGCAGGAAGCGCAAGATATTTTCGGTGTAGACTTTGATTTTGAGGAGTTCGATAAGTATGATGACGAATATGATGAGGATGAAGGTATTTTTAAATTGTAACTACTTAATCAATATGCTCATGGGCAAGATCGATGTCTACTAGTTCTTTTATTTTAAATTTGTAGAAGAAGAAGATGAAGATGAGTATGAAGACGAAGAAAATCAGCATGTCAGGTAAGGGCGAATTTACAGTCAATGTTTACAGTATACAATTTGAAATCGAAATCCTAATTTAAATACCTACATTTAATTAATTGTCTGTATACAGAAAGGCTAAGAGACAAGCTCGCAAAAAACGGAAAGCCAAATCAATATATGAGATCTACGAGCCGCATGAATTGGAACGTGCGGGGTTTACGGATGAGGATAACAGAATTCGAGCAAGTGATATTCCTGAAAGGATGCAATTGCGAGTTGTTCCTGTGGTTCCTGCTGGCGATGAAGAGTTAGACGAAGAAGCTGAATGGATATTCAAATTGGCATTCAACAAGAAGGAATTAGCCCAAATGGTTGAGAAGCAAAAGGCAGCAGTAGCTGCTGAGGGCCAAGGTGGAAACCAGGAGAGTAATTGGGATGAAGACTGGGATGCTCAGACAGCTTTTCCAGCGCCTGCTCCCACTCATGCAGGGACGACAATTGGTGGTGAAGAAAACTGGGAAGCTCCTGCTGCTTCTGTTGTAAGTAGGGTACAGAAATCTGTTTTGGGTGGAGATGAAAATTGGGAAGATGAAGATTGGGATAAAGAAGGAGGAGGCAACATGCCAGCTGCTGCTAAATCAATGGTCAGTGGTATTCATGGTGAAGATAAGTCTGTTATTCAAGTGCAAGAAGAAGCTAAACCTAAAATAATACCCAAAATCCGCAAAGCACTGGAGTTCATGCGTAATCATCACCTGGAAGTTCCATTTATTGCATTTTACAGGAAAGAATATGTCGAGCCTGAGCTCAAAATCAGCGATCTATGGAAGATTTATAGACTCGACGCCCGTTACTGTCAATTGAGGACTCGAAAACTCCGGCTTATGACCTTGTTTAAGAATATGAGATCCTACCAAGAAGACCGTATTTTAGCTAAGCCTGATGAACCTATTTCGGATTCCATGAGACTTATTTCTGAGGATGATATGGAACGGATCAAAGGAATTAAAACTACTGAAGAGTTCAGAGATATGTCTATGCTATTCAACCTATATTACCTTGAAGATGTTCCAGCTATGAAAGAAGCAGTAGATAAAAAACGAAAGGAAGAGCGACAGAGAGAGAAGGAGGCCGCGGCTGCCGCTGCTGCAGCTGCTGCTGATGGTGAAGAGCCAGATGAAATTCCGCCTGTTGAACCAGAAGCTGACCCAGAAGTGGACAGTGGTGGCATGAAACGAAAAATCGGAGGAGGATCTTATAGCCTGTGCAAAAAATTGGGGGTGGAAGGACTTGTAAAGAAGTTCGGGTTATCGCCAGAAAAATTTGCAGAAAATTTAAGGGATAATTATCAACGGCATGAAGTAGAGCAATATCCTTTGAGCCCTGTGGAAACAGCAACTGAGTTCTTATCAGAGTGAGTAATTAATATTATGCTATATGATAGACTGATCACCTGAGTTAAAGGATGAAAATGTTAATGTTATTTTCAGACGCTTAAAGACTGAAGAAGAAGCGTTGAAGGCTGCTAGGTTCATGATGGCTACTCAGATATCCCGTGAACCATTAGTCAGGTCTAGTGTGCGGGAAGTTTTCTTTGAACGTGCGACAATTAACGTTAGGCCGACTAAAAAAGGACTGAAGGAAATCGACGAAGCCCACCCTTGCTACAGCTTAAAATATGTTAAGGATAAGCCAGTGAGAGATTTGATTGGGGATCAGTTCCTTAAACTTACGATGGCGGAAGATGACAAGCTTCTCACCATTTCGATAGCTGATAAAATTAAAGGCATTACGCTACAAAACTACGTCGACGAAGTGAAACAATTATTCAACAGGGTAAGTTATGGAAGCTGTAATTCATTATGATGAAAATGAAATCCTATTTTTGGTGATGAAATGTATCATCTTTAACTCTACGGTGTTGCTTTGCAGGATGAGTTCAGTAAGAACGTACAGGAGTGGAACAATCTGCGTGGTGACGTAGTTGAGTATGCTTTAGAAAAATTGTTGTACCCGGCTCTAAGAAAGGAACTACGAGCTAAGCTTTTGGAAGAATCTAAGGAGCATGTACTTGAAGCTTGTACCATCAAACTTCTTAGGTGGCTTAAAGTTGCACCATACGATGCCAAGTTCCAAGAGGAAGAGGACGAGGAATGGGATACTTCCAAAGGCATCAGAGTGTTGTCTATCGCTTACGTACCAGACTTCAATCAAACTGCTTTTGCGTGTATTGTATCGCACGATGGGGAACCTGCCGATTATATTCGCCTCCAAAGTATTCTAAAGAGTGTTAGATCTTACAATGAGACTGATAGAACAGAAAAAGAAGCAGATCTTCTTGCGCTGAAAGAACTGATACGTACTAAAAAGCCACATGTAGTTGTAATTGGAGGCGAATCACGTGAAGCACTGATGATACAAGAAGACCTTAGGAACATTCTAAGTGAACTGGCGAATGAAGATGGATTCCCCAAAGTGGATGTTGAAATTCTGGATAATCAACTTGCTAAAATTTACGCCACATCAAATAAAGCAGCGGTAAAACTTAAATATCTTACTTGAATTTAATAACCTAGAAATATGGATGGCGTTTACAGTATTTGTCACATACTAACAGGTCGACTTGAAAGAGTTTCCAGTTATCATGAAAGAAGCCATTTCCTTAGCTAGACGAATTCAAGACCCATTGATAGAGTTTTCACAGCTTTGCAATGATGATGATGAAATTCTATGTATGCGATTTCACTCACTCCAGGTAACTTATTTTATATTTCTAGATTAAAAGTCTCAAATAATCTATTAGTTCAAAACTGATGTCAACTATACGTGCTATAATGTGTTACAATGTTTTTATCATAGGATGAGGTGCCCAAGGAAGAACTTCTCGAACGATTGCAAATACAATTTGTCAATCGCACTAATGAAGTAGGAGTCGACATAAATCGCTGCATGAATCACCCATACACGTCTAATTTAGCACAGTTCATTTGTGGTTTGGGAAAACGCAAAGCTATAGCATTGATGAAGGTATTTTGTCCTACTTTTTGTACTTTAATCTTAATTAAACTCTTTATTTATTTATTTAAGATTTCGGATTTGTTTTTAGACTTTGAAGCATAATCATCAGAGGCTGGAGAACAGAACTCAGTTGATTACTGTTTGCCACATGGGGCCCAAAATATTCATAAACTGCTCAGGATTTATTAAAATCGACACCAATTCTCTTGGCGATAGGTACTCAATATGAGCTTATTTCTTTGGAAAATTTTGAACGAGGGATTGACTTTAAGTGAAATGTTGCGTTGTACGATTAGCACTGAAGCGTACGTCGAAGTGCTCGACGGAACACGTGTTCACCCAGAGACCTATGAATGGGCTCGAAAAATGGCTGTTGATGCATTGGAATACGATGATGAAGACGCAAACCCTGCAGGAGCACTTGAAGAAATTTTAGATTCTCCTGAACGACTTAAAGATTTAGACTTGGATGCTTTTGCCGAGGAACTTGAAAGACAGGCACGCCGTAACCCATCTTAGAAAATGATATAATATATCATTAAAGATTCTTATTGTTCTAATACATTATGATCTTTCTACTTGACTATAGGGTTTCGGAAACAAAAGCATAACTTTGTATGATATTCGAGCTGAGCTTAATCATCGATACAAGGATTTTAGAACACGTTTTTCATCTCCAACTACGGAAGAGCTTTTCAATACTCTCACAAAAGAAACCCCAGACACTTTGTACATTGGAAAGTTGATTACGGCTACTGTTGTTGGTATGTTGTTGGTATTTAAATTTGTCGGATTTGGCGCAGACAAATAATTGATGAATTGTGGTAATAGGTATTTCTCACAAAAAGCCTCAAGGAGAGCAACTTGATCATGCAATTCCAGTCAAAAACGAGGATACTGGGATGTGGCAATGTGCATTTTGCATGAAAAATGACTTTTCAGATTTGACAGAGGTTAGCAGTGTGTTTAGATGTTTTTCAACAAATCATGTCAACATTCCTTTTCCTTTCTCTAGGTGTGGAACCATTTTGATGCTGGTGCATGCCCTGGACAGGCTACTGGTGTGCGTATAAGATTGGACAATGGAATATCTGGATTCATTCCCATCTCTAAATTATCTGATAAAGCTGTTACCAATCCAGAATCAAGGGTTAAACGAGGTCAAACTATCCATTGCCGAATAGTCAAAATCGACGTCGAAAGGTTTTCTGTGGAGTGTACTTCTCGAACCTCTGACCTTGTCGATAGTAAGCAAGACTGGAAACCTGCTAAAGATCCATACTATGATCATGAAGCAGAAGAAAAAGACACGAAAAAGGAAGAAGACGTTAAGAAAAACAAACAAAGACAAACCTACATAAAACGTGTTATCGTACACCCTTCGTTTAAAAATATTTCGTACCGAGAGTCAGAAAAAATCATGGAGCAAATGGACCAAGGAGAAGTAATAGTTCGACCGTCTAGTAAAGTAAGGAATAAATCATATTGCCTTTTAAGCAGTACCTAGTTTGCTTTCTAGGTTGTACTCATAAACCTGTTTTACTGACATTCGACTTACTCCTTGTAGGGTGCAGACCATTTAACTGTGACGTGGAAGGTTGCTGATGGGGTATACCATCACATTGACGTAAAAGAAGAAGGAAAAGAAAACGCCTTTAGTTTGGGACAATCTCTTTGGATTGGCAATGAAGAATTTGAGGATTTAGATGAAATAATCGCTCGACATGTGAACCCAATGGCCTCTCATGCTAGAGATATTCTTGGGTATAAATATTATGTCAGTGGCTTGGAAGGACGTCGTGAAAAGGCTGAAGAGTATTTATTGGAGGAGAAAAAGAAAAATTCAAATAAGATTCACTACCTGCTACAAGCCAGCAAGGATATTCCACCGAAGTTCCTTCTCTCTTACTTGCCTAGTAGCAAGGTATTGCACGAGTATATCACAGTAACGCCGGATGGCTACAGATACAGACAACAGAACTTTAGTACTCTAAATCAGACGCTAAAATGGTTCAAAGAGCATTTCCGCGATCCTCCTCCTACAAGTACTCCTGTCGTTACTCCTAAAACCCAGGTCGCTCGAACGCCTTATGCCACCACACCTGGTTATCAAGGTATCGTGTTATGCATTAAATGTGGTTTACCTGATAGTGCTAGACTTTTCTAACTACGATAAATTTTTGTAGATGCTATGTCTCGTGTGGGAGCCCCTCCTCAAAGCCACTTTGCAAATCCTGCTGCATCACATACGACGCCCCATTACACTACACCAGCACAGGCATTTACTCCATACTCAGCGTTTACGACTCATACGGTAAGATGAATGAAATTGCCAGAAGCATTAAGTGGATAGCATAAGTACACTTAAAATATTCTCGTTACTTTATAATTATTATTTTATTGCAGCCATACACACCTACTGCACAAACACCATATATTACTCCTTACCAGACGCCTTATCAGAGTAGTACCACTCCAAGACTTCCGAATTCACAGCAGCAGTCGTCAGGAGGGTTCTTGCATCCTGGTGCTGTCACTCCTGGTGGATACAAAACACCTCAACAAAGAACATCACAACCACGGTACTACTTTCATTATATTACATTGAGTAATTTTAGCTAAAAATTATTGCTTGAGCTTTATTAATGGATTTTCGTTAATTCAAGTGCACCTGCCAAATCTACGGCAGCGGAAAATACAACTAGTGGAGGCGATAATTCTGACTGGAGAAAGGCGGCTGAAGCATGGGCTAAGTCACAGCAACGATCGCAAGGTTGGCCGTCCCAAAGTCGCTCAGTCGCATCAGCAGCTCCACATTACGGAGGGGGCTTCGGCCCATCCTCTACGTTCAACTCTTCGAAATCTACTGCTCCCATCAATAAAGTTCGAAATATGATTGTAGAAGGAATGCAAAAGGTAGTAAAAGAGTTAAAAGTTAAAATCAAGTAATGTGGGAATTTTTACTAATTACGAATTCTATTCTCTAGGCACCAGCTCATCCATCTTCCACTTATAACTTTGGTCAGTCCAAGTCTCCAAGATCAGGTCGTGAGAGCTTGAAATCTACACCAAGAACTAATTTCAGTCCACGTTCAATGGATGAAAGTTCTCTTGGGGACGAAACCCCTCTGCATGATGAGAACTAATACAACATTGCGTGTTAGAATAGAAGTATTAGTTGCTTGTCAAAATTATGTGTGTACATTCGTTTTCAGGAAGAAAGCCTATAGGGAAATGAAACGGGCTGTAATTGATGTCTTAATTGCATGAACTACGATAATCGTGATTAAACACGAGTAAATTTTAAACATTATTTATCTTTATTCATTCTTATTTCATCAAATTAAGATCCACAATGATAGAATATTTTAGTTCTGGCCATTGACGGGTTAGTCTTTGGTCGCACTTAAACTCTACATCTAACGAGTTAATTTCTTATATCTATTACTATATTTAGCAACACTATTTAAAATTGCGAATTTCTAGTTTCAGATGGTAGTTAATCCTTATCACATACGATTGAAATTAAATGCTGATGTACTACTACAAGATCCAATTGTTTTTTAAAACCTTATTGAAACAAATATTAAAGTTCATAATTGCGAAATGATTGGAATATATAAAACTACATTTAGATCACACTCATCCATCATAAATATGAAGTCAATGATGCCAAGTCATCACATAAAATACTTCCAACTTTGTCCATTCATCGTACAACAATTTCAACCTAAAACTGTAGAATCAGTATTACAGTATAAGCAGTCTAAGTAGCTGCGAGTGCTACCTTGGACTTCCATGAGACCACGGGAGTAAATGCCACACTACTTATCTGGAATGTGCAGGAAGAAGAATGTAATCTTGCTCATAAATTTTCGAATACTCTTTTTCCTCACGATTTCTTACCTAAACATGAGCCATACTCCGCGTCATACGCAAGGCTGATTTAGTTGTAGATCGAAGACTTCTTTCAGTGGATTCTTGAGTTGAGACAGGAGACTGGGTACCGATTATCTTTTTTAATCTTGGCACTTGTTCCTGACGGGGAGAAAGAGGTTGTGTTGTCATTTTTTTAATTTGCTTGGTGGGTGTTGTTGCAGGTTGAATGACATTTGCCTTCTTCATGACTCTTCCCTGTAACATCATAATATTATTTTATAAGTTCCAATAAATCCAAAATTCGAATGCCACAAATTTAAATTTAAATTCAAACATACTTGTAAAACCTTCTTGTGTTTTTGTGCTGCCGCTGCCACCCGTTTTTTGGTTACTTTTTTCCTACGAGCAGATTTAGCCAGACTTTCTCCGGAAGTGGAGATATCAGAAGATTTTATTGTGATATCACAAAGAGTTGCAGCTGCATTAGATCTCATGTTACTTCTCGTTCCTTTTAACTTTCTGTGAAGCCGGGCTTGTGCAGGGTTAACCACTTGATTTACATTTTCTGAATTCTTCTTAAACCTCTCGTTCCGTTCCTGGCTACAAGGAGGTTCTGAAACAGTACTACTACTAGTATTTGCTTTGTCTATAGACTCGGAATGTCTTGTGTGAGGTTTTGACACAGCTTGTTCAGCTGCACGACGCTTCTTGCTGGGAGGTTCCGACAGATGAGTGGCATCTTTCCCTCCTTTCCTTGTCCTGCTAACACTTGTCGACGGCGCCTGTCGAGTTCCGTCATCCTGATTTATCTTGTTTGGTGGTTCACTGGAGGACGAGATTTCGTTTATTTGCACGTCATCGGTTGATACCTCGGTATCTTCAGTGCTCGGAGTGTCTGAATTTAACTGTCCTGGCTCGTTAATACTACTATTTGCCGACACACTTGTAGAGTTCTGCTTCGTTGTCGTATTTCTTGTGACTACCGGGTAAAATGCACTGGAACAATTGCCAGCAGGGCCGGGTGGTGCTTGAGGGGAATTAGTAGGATTGATACTCCTGTTATGAGACTCGGATTGGGATGACTCGGATAGTGTTAAATCTCCACGCCTAGTCACCCCTCGACGTTTGGCACGCGTCGTGGCTCGAGTAGCAGAGGAGACTGGAGAAGATTGAGAAGAAGAGTTGTGGGAAGTGCTTGGAACTGGAGATACTCGCGGCTGCTGGGACGCAACTCCAGGTAACGATTCTTCTGGAGGCGTTGTTGGAATAACACTTGGAACATCCACTTTCGTATTATGACGGCCTTCTCTGTTGTTGGTAGGGCACGCTGGGATGTAGTTGCACGCTACAGGAGCTGCGGGTTGAGGTGCGTATCGCGAGATGCCCACGGGAGAAGTGGTCGGATCTGAAGTAGATGTAAAAGAGTGGTTGATAGCACGGCTTTTCTACAATTAAAAGATTATGATGTAATAGGTGCGTAAGTGCGGTTGAGTTACCCATGAGCGATGAAGAATGTCCCCGTACTTTGACTTTGGGAGGGCCAGGAGGATCTACTACTACCGTTACAACCGAAGTATTGTCCGCCCTCAGTTGATGTTGCATCCATCGGTCCAAAGCTCTGTCAACTAGCCGTTTGGAAGGATTTATCCAACTCTTTGACAGCGGATCATTAGGCCCAAGTAAGTGGACCGGCTGCTTCTCATTATTTTTCTCAGCAAAGTACACACTATTAACTGCGTCTTGAGGAGTGAGCATGTTCCAAAGACCATCCGTTCCTAATATGAGACACCGATGACTATGTACATCAATCTCAAGTACGGAGACGTCTGGGCATGGCGATACAACGAATTCATCTTGCTCCGAATTATAGCTCCACAAATCACCTACAGAAAAAATTAATCAAGTTACTAAAAAACTAACAACTCTACTACTCCAAGCAGTCCATAATATTTTTCTAAATACCCAGAGATCTAGCCACAGCTAAGAAAGGTATCTCGTCAATCATCGTTGACCTTCTAACCGGACCCTTATGTCCTATCCTGGGTCTATTCCACACAACCCTGTGCACACCAGATTTCACAATAACTTTTCCTCCGGACCTACAAGTAAGAAACCAATCATCAAAACGTTTACAAAATACATAACACTAACATTTTCATTTCTCATTTTTCTCAAATTTTATACATACTGCGAAATTCTAGCACTCTCTGCCGGAGACTCCGGCTTATGGTCTTTTGTAAGTGGCTTCGCACGCCAAAATCCAGTTTCAGGGTCTTCATATCCCATAACTATTCCCGAGTCTCCTACATGTCCAATGTACAACTTGCCACGACGAACAAAGGCAACACTTGCAGTTGTCCCAGATGTCGATGGCAGCCCCGAAGGTGTCTTTGGCCACTTGTCTATATTCATGGAAAGAATCAATCAGAATTATTAGCCAACCACCACCACCACGACCACCCAAGTAGACCAGTTCAACACTCTCTAGCCTTATTTTGACCCGGAGTAACCAAAAAGCTTACCCAGTTCTCTCCACATTGCATAGTGCGTATTGAGAAATCCTTCTCTGATTGCCTTCAACACGAGCTCGTCGTCGTCGGACCAGAAGTTTTTCTGCATCACAATATAGTCCATCAGGTGGTGTTTTGCATAAAGGGCTGCTTCTCGTCCCCCGTGACCGTCGAAAATTCCAAAGTACGCGTAAAGTAAGTCCCTATCGTCAGCTGTGGGTTGATAAGCCACACAAAACATATCCTCCATATATTTCCGTCCACCTTGGTTAGAGTGGGCAGTCACCCGGAGGTTAACTCCGATACTCGCCTCCATCTCCCCGAATTTTATTTATCCTCCTTCCTGTTCAATTAAAACCCAACTTTTCACTCCTAAATCGATAATATTACAATATATCTCTCGTTCAAAATTGTATTTCCTTTATCCAAAAGTTGTATACCTTTCAATTCTCTATAATACTTATTGTCCCCACTTCCAGTTATTATTATTGCTTTATATAACTATAAACACCTTCTGCTATACTTAATTTTCTACACCTTAACTCGATCATATAAGTTATTACTAACGTCGCTTTTAAATTGTTTATTGCAGAAGCCTTTATTGAACTTAATTCCAAGAATTATTTCAACACACCAACAACAACACTCGTCGTTAAACGTAAGTATTTAATAACGTAATAATTTCCTTAGTACAATAACAATAAGTGTCCATCATCCATAAACCTAAATTCTAAAGGACTGTTAACTCCACTGGCAGAATTAAGTTCCCTCGCTAGAGTGGATATATTCCAATAACTTCAATTGTCCCCCTGTGGTGCCGCGATATCTCGACGACATTAACGACAGTTTATTAGCAGCAGACGACGTGAGTGTTATTTTAGAAATTGCTGGTGGTAGCCGTGGTAGGAAAGATCTTGTTCTTCGAGGGAGAGCAACGAACGAATCGACAATAATTTTGTCGTTAGGGAGCAAAAGTTTGAATGTGATTGGTGCATACGTGAGGGTCATAGGACAGGGAAGCGCCACCACCCGACTTTTCGCTCCATTCCTCCCTGCCAACGGATACTCTCGGCGACGCGAGCGACGCTGCCAACTCCTCGTCGGTCCTTCCGAATGAACGCCCTTTGGGCCGATCCCTCCGCCTCTGCGCCCGCTC
>Ga0194135_10001233_pt1 | contig 15108 bp, 11 predicted proteins | sample LitLau_LLRF_2013_FD_134024 | JGI IMG/M metagenome (GOLD analysis project Ga0194135, IMG submission 134024) | Freshwater sediment microbial communities in response to fracking from North America - Little Laurel Run_MetaG_LLRF_2013 (version 2) | ecosystem: Environmental > Aquatic > Freshwater >...
ATTCTGTGCACTTCCCATACTCGCTACCAAACCATAGGTTGCCCGTAACGTTGCCCGGTTTAATATTTTTTTCAGACCTGCACTTTGCATGAAGTTTTCCGTATCGATATTCCACGCTCCGGAAACGTTCCATGTCGGCAACCATCTTGCTGTACGTGATTCTCCCAAAAGGTTGGACCCATCATATCTTGCGGTCGCATTAAGACTATATTTTCCTTTATATGAATAAGCCCCTCTCAACGAATAATTTAGATACCGTTCATAACGATAACCCATACTATAATAATTGAATCCCCCTTCAACGTTTGATTTTACAATAGCCGGGTCAATAAAAGGAACACCTCCTTTATCATACTGATATCCATAACCGTCAAAAGTCTTATTCTGACGATTGATGTATCGCATCTCTTGTGTAGCAAAGAAGTTAACCAGGTGGTCCTTATTAAAAGTATTATTGTACTCCAGACTATTACGTACATAGTAGTTCGTAATATTATCATCATTGGTGTTATAAAATCCCCCGTATGGCAATACAGAAACCGGTAATGCATTTGGATCATCTGGGTTTGAATATAAGAATTTATTATTTTTTCTGATTGTGGCGTCATCAGGTCTGATACCGGCACGGTAAGCCTGGGCCATATTGGAATTTTCAGTTATTTTATGCTCCTGACTTGTACGGGCATAACGATAAGCCCCGTCAAATGAATACTTCAAATGATCAGTAATTTTATATTTCACTCCTCCCTGAACTTTTAAATCCAGGACACTTAAGGTTAAAGTATTATTTTCAAGCTCATTTAAAATATTAAAAGGAGCATAATTTTGAGTGAAGAACTCGCGGTTACCATTGGCATCATAAGGGGTTAACGTACGACTTGTATTTAATGCATAACTAAATGGGTTGATATCAAAATCACGATCATATGTTCCATATACCGGATTTCCATTTCTACCCAAAGTACCAGGTGCCTTTTGGTCACGGATTGACCCCTGAGTAATTAATTCAATACTCAATCTATCGTTGATATCAAAGTTACCGCGGATATTACCTGTAAAACGTTTTACATTATCTCCAACAGTCCATCCATTGTCTTTCAGAAAACTGGTGGAAGCATAAATTTTAGAACGCTGTGTACCTGAAGATATACTCACAGAATGTTCCTGCATAAATGATTGCTTAAACAGGACATCAAACCAGTCTGTGTTTGCATTAGCATAACGCTGCAAGAATTGCTTCTGACTTGGTACATCATTTTTCAGCGCATAAGAATCTGTGGCCGGATTATAGACATACATTTGATTAAACATTTTTGCAAATACGCCCCCATTTGCAGCCCTTGAAGTATTGGCATGATTCAACCAGCCCTTGTTTTGCATCTCCAGATAGATATTCATCTGATCAGCAGAATTCACAATATCGAAGCTGCTGTAGGAAGGTTTCATATAACTTGAAAAGTTACCTGTATAGGAAACAACTGGTTTACCTTCTGTATTTTTACCCTTTTTAGTTGTAATAATCACAACCCCATTCATCGCTCTTGCTCCATATTGCGCTGTTGCTGCTGCATCCTTCAGGATATTGAAACTCTCGATATCGTCTGGATTTAATCCCGCAACCGAGGAACCCACTAAAGTTGATGGATCCCCAGTAGAAAGTTGTTCATTGGATATATTCACTACATCTTCCAGGATAATCCCATCAACCACCCAGAGCGGTTTATTATCCCCTGTAATGGAGGTTGCTCCCCGGACACGGATTTTCGGCGCAGCACCAAAGGTACCAGAAACGTTCTGTACCGATACACCGGCAACCCGGCCTTCCAGCATTCTGCTGACATCAGTAATCCCATCCCGTTTCACATCAGAAGCTTTCAATGCTGTAGCAGAGCCGGTAAACAATTTTTTATTCAGATCCTGATATCCCGTTGAAACGATACTTACTTCATTTAACTGACCTGCATCCTCCTCCATGGTGATATCAATTGACGATCTGCCGTTTACCTCTGTAGCTACAGTTTTGTAACCTATAAAACTAAAAGTCAGCATCGCATTATCCTGGACCCTGATCAGATAATTTCCCTGACTATCACTGGATACTGCATTCTTTACACCTTTTTCCCTGACACTTACACCAGGAAGGTATCCCCCGTCTTTTTTTGAGGTTACACGACCCTTCACCGTGATCATTTGTTTAACAATCTGCAAGGGAACTTTAATCAGTATCACTTGTTTACCGACTATATTATAATTGATCCCCTTTTCTTTTAAAGGTTCCAGGTCCGCTTTAATCGATACTAATTTGGCTGGGACCTCAATGTTGGTCGCTTTGTTGATCTGGGCAGCATCATATACAAAACTTACCTGGTAGGCCAGCTCAATTTTTTTAAGATAAGTATCTAATCTTTCTGTTTTAAGTGCTGTACGCTGTATCTCCTCGGCATTTGCCATTGAAGCGCAAAAAACAATGCACAGCAATATAGCCCTGAGGCCATACTTTAGTCTTCGCATTTTTTTTGAGTAGTGTTTCTCCATAATTATTGGTTATTGATTAGTTGATTGATTGGTTATAGGTTTTTTATAGTGATCTGGTGATCGCTGGTATCAATTCTGATTTTGTAAGTTTGTTTTAAGACTTTCAGAATCTCATCCAGACTGCTGTCTTTAAAATTGGCATTGAATTTTTTAGCACTGTGCATGGTATCATGCACCACAACATTTACATTATAGTAAGCACTGATCTGCTTGCAAACCTCATCCAGAGGCATATCCACAAACACCAGTTCTTTAGTAATCCATGAAGTTGAATTGGAGCCATTTTCCCATTCCAGCCTGTTTTTGCTGAGATTGTAATTGATTGCCTGACCGGCAACCAGGATAGCGGAGGAACTAACAGCATTTGGCGAGAACATCACTTTTCCCGTTTTTACAGCCAGTTGAATAGACGAATTATTATAGTTGATATTGAAAGAGGTACCCAGTACTGTCACTTTCGACTGGCCAATAAGCACATTAAATGACCTTTTCACATCCCTGTGCACTTTAAAAAAGGCCTGACCTTTTACCAAAGTAACCTGACGGCCGGTATCTGACAAGACCTTAGGATATCTGATCTGCGAATTTGCTGCAAGTATCACTTTTGTACCATCATTCAGGTAAACTGAATCTATCTGTTGCTTCGTTTCCCTGACAAGTTCGATCGGTTTGATGTCCCTTGGGTAAAAGAAAATCCCAGCTGCCGTTATCACTGCAACAGCTGCCGCCAGTTTAAGCCAGCCGAAAGACCTCGTTCCCGAAGATTCACTATAGGCTAATTTTCCTTTAAAATTCCTTACTGACTGAGTATAATCCAGTTCATGCAATCTTTTAGTCAGGGCAGCAGTATCCCAGATAGTTTTTGTTTCCTGGAAAATTTTTTCGTTTTCTTCCGATGTTTGCCTGAGTTCCGCAACTTGCTGAGCTAAAAACTTATCTTCAGGGGTATTAAAATGGCTCAGAATAATATTCTGAAAGGTCAAATTATCTTTCAAATGTCTAGTGTTTGTATGGATGACAAATAACCATCCAAAAACCCCTAGCCCATTTTACAAAAAAAACGATATTTATTTAAAACGACCATAAAACCAGCATTTAGTACAAAAACATCGACAATAAAGAGAAATATTTAGCTTTAGTATGAATATCATCAGTCTGTATATGATGTATCACTCGTAATCTTAATAATCTAAGTGCATTACTCATATGGTTTTCAACAGTTTTCTCAGAAATAGACAATTGAATTGCTATATCTTTATATTTCAGTCCTTCCAAACGACTTAATTTAAAGACCCGTTGACATTTTTCCGGCAATAGTTCAATTTCGTTGTATAACAGTACAATTAATTCATTCTGTTCGTTAATAATTTCGATATCATCATCTGTTAAATGTTCAGCTATTTTAAGATGATGTTTTTCAATATTCTTCTGACGATTCACATAGTTTATAGAAGCGTTGACTACACTCCGGTACAGGTAGGCGCTGACCGAATTCACATATAATAATAATGCTTTATCCTCCCAGATTTTCAAAAACATATCCTGCACAATCTCTTCGGCGATATGTATATTCTTTACATATCTGTCCGATACCAGAATCAATTTCTGAAAATTGTTGGAATAAAAAACAGTAAATGCATTTTTATCATCTTCCTTGATGAGTTCAAGCAGGTCTTTACCTGTAATTATAACATCTATAGTTTCATTAAATTTCATTAAGCTCCTGACCCCCTAAAAATTACCAAAAAGAAGTAATGTACCTTGCTAAGGTCCAAAATAACATTTCGCAGTCATTCTTAGGTAACAATTATTAATAATATGCGTTATCAAAATGATTTATTGTTGTTTCACAACAAATAAGCCTCAAAACAAATAAATCCTGCCAGCCGCTTAAATCATTAAATTCTAAGCAACCAGCAGGATCTTTTTATTCGGAATATACCCAGGATTATCTCCCGGTTATTTCTGATATTTTCCAAACAGAGCAACTGCCAGGTCTGGGTAATCAGAAATAATTCCATCGACATTAAGCAACTCCATTTTTCTTAAAGAAGATTCATCATTAACAGTCCACGGCAGTACTTTCATCTTTAACTGATGAGCGCTCTTCACAAATCCGGCATCTACCATTCCATAATAAGGACTAATTGTATCAGGTATAAATCCCAGCCTATCCATATTAGTTGTAAAGTTATCTTTATTCGCTACCAGATAAGAGAGCTTCTGGGCCGGATAGTTTTGATGTAATAGAACCAAAGGACGAGTGTCGAAAGACTGTATAGTAACCTTATTGGTTATTTTTTTGCTTCTGAGCACTTCCATTACAAGTTTTACAAATTCTTCAGGTCCGGGATGAGCAATACCGTCACCATCCGCAGAACTCTTAATTTCAATATTGTAAAACACAGGTTTTAATTTATGAGCTTTAACGTATAACTCAACACTATCAATTAATGCAGCTAATAAAGGCTTGTCAGTTTTCATTTTTTTCTGTTTTGGAAACGCCGCATTGACCTTTATTCCCCCATCATACATCCTGATACTGTCATAAGGCATCTTATACAATAACAGAGATTTTTCTTCAGCTTTGCTGATTGCCGAGCCATCAGGCTTCAGCATAAAATCGGCAGACATGTACACATCATGAGAAACCACAACCTGTTTATCTCCCGAAATCACACAATCCAATTCAAGTGTACGTACCCCCAGATCAATAGCATGCAACATTGCAGCAATAGAATTTTCAGGCATAATTCCACGTCCTCCACGGTGCGCTTGCACATCAATTTTCTGCTGTGCTGAAACGGCCGTCATCAGAAAAGAACAAAAGATTAAGATTAATAGATTTTTCATATAATTTTAATTAAAAGCTATAGCGAACACCTATCTGACCCTGATAAGGATTACCGGATGGCTTCACAACACCAGCAGTATTTACTCTGTAAACAAAATTATTAGTTACGTTATCAAATCCCGGAACCGCTGGTTTATCAGCAGTTTTAGGAATACCTAAGGTATATAGTGCCTGATTACCAAGCGATTCATTTACACCCCATTTTTTATTTAATAAGTTAGCAACGTTAAAGATATCTGCTGACAATTCCAGGCTGTGTGTTTTATAAATTTTAAATTTCTTGGTTACCCTCAAATCAAAAACCCCATAAAAACTATTAACCCCACCATTTCTTTCAGCAATCTGCCCTGAATATTTCAGAATATAATCTTTGATGCTCTGACTTGCATTTGGATTATCTAAAATCGCCTGAAGGCCTGCACGGACATTCTGAGCTACATTTGGATTGTTTTTATCAAAAATAAAAGCAAGATCATTTGTGGCAACAAAGTCACCATTGGTATTCGCTCCCGACAATAATGTATAACGTGTTCCCCCTATTCCAGAATAACGAAGACCTACACTTATACCATAAAAAGTAGGAAGCGTGCCATACAATACAATTTTATGGCGAAACTGATTATCAGAAGGAGTCATTCTGCTCAGATCCCGCGGGTCATCCTTTACAGGGAGAGACAAAGTCGCACTGTTAGCCACATTACCATTATAAGAGGTATTGTCCCTGGTATCATTCCAGGTATAACTCACTGAAATCTCTCCGTCTTTAAAATACTGATAACTTCCATCAATTACTACAGCAAACTGGTTTACCTTTCCTTTACTGTTCAGCTCCAGAACCCTTCCCAGTTTCTGGCTAATACGTCCCTGTAGCCAGTCAGGAGAACTGTTCTGAATACTAGATGCAGGAACGTATACCCCACGGTTACCTTCATTTGATAAACGGAAATACGGATCCACAACCATATTACGGTCTACATACATATAGTTATGCCTTCCTAAAGTCATATATCCTGTAATACCAACTTTCAGCCGGTCTGTGATAAACCTGCTGTAAGATGCATTCGCTTTATAAACCACTGGTACCCTCGCATCACTTGCATTTGTATTGATAGTTATCAGTTTGCTCACTCCTGGTAAATTAAATAAATCCTGTCCTGGAGCGCTTGCCGGATTTGCCCGATAACCAGGAAAATCAGGCTGAGGAACAGCCGTCCCCCGCACATCCAGCGATGCTAAACGCGTACCATCAAATACCATATTGTTAATCGTAGCATAATTATTAATATCAGAAGCAAAAATACCTCCACCTAAACGGATGAAATCCTGATGTTTATCATTTACATCCCAGGTAAACTGTATACGTGGCTGAATCTGCAATGTTGACAAAGAGTTATCGGTACGCAGTCCCAGTTCATCAAAGACTAGCTGGTTAAACTTACCTTTTGGATAACTGCTGTAATCCATACGCAACCCTGCTACCATATCCAGTCCAAGAGCAAGTTTAGTCTGCATCTGACCATAAACCGCAGAATTAAGAATTCCCTGTCTTACACTTGGATCTGCAACCAGTGGTACCTCCCGGGTGTAACGGTATGGTTTTAAAGCCTCGAAGTTATCCAGTGCAGTCAGCTTATTCGCCGCATCATCTTTAAAATAAAAACGTCCATTCAGTTCACTACCATAGGTAGAACGCGCATGCGTGTACATCAAATCAACTCCAAAAGTATACTTGACCTTATCTGTATTGAAATAAAGATTATCCACTAACTGAAATACATTGTTTGTAAATCCTTCCTGCGCAAAACGATGCCCGCCCAGCTCAATATCTGTTGTCAGAGATGCATTGCCAATAGTAGAAGCAACACCTTCAACAACTGCTCTTGGAATATTTGCAGCAGGCAGCTGATTACCCGGACTACTTAACTGATAAGTATATAAATGCTGCGCTTTCAGTTCATTGGTTAAACGAGGGCTGATAGAAGTACGTAAGGTTGCCAGTAAACTATTGTCGACATTTTTATCATTGCCGTACGATTCATATAAATTGATTGCCGTATTATCTTCCAGTCCCTGCGGGTTCCTGTCATTTGTATAATTATCGCGAACTGTTAGTAAGTTCTTCTCATTGATCTGCCAGTCAATACGGGCAAATGCTGCGTCAGATCCCCTCTTTTTATCAAAAGATCCAAACTGTGGTGTATTCGAAACGCCATATTTTCTCCGCGCAATATCCAGATATTTATCAAGTGTGGGCTGATTGATCTTTAACCTGGCCTCATCAGCTGAGGATAAGATATTTGCAATCTGTAAAGGCCGGGCATCCTTCTGATGATCCCATACCATAAAAAAGTGTAATTTATCTTTAATAATCGGGCCACTTAAGGAGAAACCATACTGATAAGTAGAGAAATCAGATTTACGTTTGTTACCATTAATATCATAGGGACTACTCAGCCAATCTGCACGTCCGTAAGTAAAAGCACTTCCACTAAGTGTGTTCGTTCCGGATTTGGTTACAGCACTTACAGTACCGCCACCACTCCTTCCATAGGTTACATCATATTGGTTGGTAACCACTTTAAACTCCCGTACTGCCTCTATTGAAATTGAATAAGGCGCCCCGCTCCGGCTGGTAGTTGACCCTGACGATGTTGGGTTTTTAGCATTCATTCCATCAATTGTAAAATTGGTAGAAGAGCCTAGCTGACCTGAAATATTCGTTCCTTTACTTAAAGGCGAAAGATCCATTAAAGATGTAAAATTACGACCATTTACAGGTAATCTGGTAATATCCCTGGCCGAGATGGTCGTTGCCGCCCCCAGGTTTTCGGTTTTATTCTTCATGCCCGAACCTACTATTTCTACGACCGAAAGACTATTTACAGCATCCTGCATAGTGATATCAATCCGGAGGGCATCACCCTGGTTAAGTGAGTAACCAGTCCTTTTTTGCTCCCCAAAACCAACATAGGTAATGCTGATACTGTAAGGTGTGCCTAATGGAAGCTCTTTAAAAGTATATTCTCCTTTGGCATTTGTCGTTGTTCTGGTTGTAAAACCAGTTGATTCATTCCGTACCTGTACAGAAGCACCCGGAATAGTTTTCTTTTGATCATCCGTAATTATCCCGGAAATGGAGGCCTGTGTTGTCTGGGCTGCTAATTCGTTTTTAAAAACGAGGCAGATTAGCATCAGCAACACCGTGCAAAATAAGTTTTTCATTGTACGATTGTGGTTAATTTTTTTATGCCAAAATTAACCAGCGGGACATTATCAGTAGAATATGTTTGTATTAATAAATCCTTCGATATCAAAATAAGAAAAGCAATACCCCGGTCCATAATTCTGCCAGATCAATATCCAACCGGGGTATTCAACTTAAAAGGCGATAGAAGTATGCACCATAAACCGGTTTCCGGCTTTTACACTCCCACCTGCAAGCTGCTGTGAAACAATGGCCTGGTAATTCACTCCAAAGGAGAATCGTTTCAGGTTCGCTTCCAATCCAGTAATAATTGCCATCGAATGTCCACCGGAAACATCAACTGCAAATTTTTTGTTCTCTGTATCTTTTTGCGATATTTCATAAAGAGCACCTGCATTTGGTGATAAAGTCAGAATTCCGGCCATTTTTATTTTATAATAAGCCAGTGCATTTGCCGTAAACTTATTGCCATAACGGTAATCATACCTATTGTTAGTGTTGATTTTATAATTAGTATTCAGGTTAACACCAAAATCCATCAGTCTTACATCATAAGCTGCATTCAGCGTAAAATCTGTACTTGCTGTCCCTAACTGAAAATTATTAGGAGATTCCGTGAGAACCTCCCTGTCTTTTGGCTCATATTTACCAGTAGGAGCTTTTATACCAACCCCTATCCATAGCGATTGCACCAATAATTTATCTTCAATAGTATTACGGCTGTTAAAAAGATTATAATATCCCATCAGCGCAATATCACCTAACCCATTTTTATGCCCGCTGGTTTCTACGCTGCTACGTTCATTAAAATTATAAGGAAGAAAATAGAGCACGCGGAATTTACTACCCAGATTCCAACCTCCCCACAGCTCTGCCGACTGATAAACCTCATTGGTTGTAAGATAACTGGTTCGTCCCCCGGGGCCTAAATGTGTCATCAGCGTTTTATGCTGATAACGTAACCCCATAAAACGTTTGTTGAACTCAGGCAAAATTCCCAGGTAATAACTTCCTACCCCGCAACCACAAATATCACAGGCAAAAGTGCTATAGCCGGAAAGGCATATAAATAGTATTAAAATATATTTTTTCATCAGTATATATATTGTTTTTTAACAGTGATGAAGCTGTCATAAGCATATCCATTAACTTTGTAATTAGTATGCTTAGGACAGCTTCATGTAAAATAAATTATTGTTCTGCCAGATCCTTCCGTGTGACAAAGTCTTTATCATCCAGCGTTTTTAAAAAAGCAAGTAATTTGAATTTATCATCACCAGAAATAACCAGTCCGGGCTGACCATTCTGCTGTAATACTGGATCAAGATTTGGCGTTTGTTTTACTTCGGAGGTATAATGTGTAAGCACCCCGTTTAAAGTCAGAAATCTTCCATCATGCATATAAGGTGCTGTATAACTCAGATTCCGCAGACTTGGCACTTTAAATTTGTATTGATCTGCCGGATTTAACGTGATCAGATATCGCCCTTCATCATTGTTCGGACCAGCTGCAATCCCATTGTTACGGAATGAACCATCTGTAAACAAAGGTTCAGTATGACAGCCGCTGCATTTGTCTTTGAAAATAGAATAGCCTGCCAGCTCATCCGGAGTAAATGCCTGCCCATCTTCTTTACGCATTACCTTATCGTATTTAGAATTAGCACTGACACACATAACCATAAACTGAGATAATGCTTTCATCATCCGGACATTGGTAATTTCAGTTGTCCCAAAAGCCTGCTTAAAAAGCTGATTGTATTTCGGCATTTGTTTTAATTTCAGCAATACATTTTCTATCTTTTCATCCATTTCAACAGGGTTTGTAATTGGATTAACCGGCTGAAGATCAAGATCAAAAACGCCACCATCCCAGAAGAAGGTTTTATTCCAGGCCAGATTCATAATTGGCGGAGAGTTACGACTGCCCAACCGGTCATCAATCCCATGACTCACATCATGTCCATGCTGTGTAAATCCCGAAGACTGAATATGACATGAACCACAGGAGATCGTATTGTCCCTTGATAAACGAGGTTCATAAAACAATGCCCTACCCAATAGAAAACCCCCTTCAGTTACCGGATTATTCTCCATTTTATAAGCGGGGGCCGGAAAGTTAACCGGCTGTTTAAACCCAAGAAAAGAACTCAGAGTTTCCTGAATAGCTGTTTCCTTTTTACAAGCATATATAAACAGACTGAATACACTAAGAAGTATAAATAATATTTTCTTCCTCATTAGTTCTCAGTGTGATCATGGTAAAACATACTTGTAAAATTGTTGGCGACATTCACACTATAATTACTGAACATAACCTGTGGATTTGCAGCGATGCTAATATTGGTTTTGCCATTGAACATTTTCATCACATCAACAAAAAAATGAACATTACTCTCCCTGCCTTCACGTACACGCGCAATACCTGCAGCACTGAGATCGACAGTAATAGTTTTCACATTATTAAAGGTGGGTGCAGAATAGCCTCCGAAACCTCCGATATGATAACGGAATTTGCGTACACCTGTCGGATCCACCGGAGCCTGCTCAGAAGTCCCTTCCATTTTAAAGAAAATATACCCGCTGTTCCAGCCCCAGTACATTCCATCATCCATCCCTCCTGTTGGATCAAGTACCCCCGTACGCCTGGAGATATCCATTGTATTTCTCAGACTATCCACGCCCAGCGTAAAAGTCAGCGTCTTGTAATCGCCCTCCGGAACCTTAACTTTACAAAACTGTGTGGCTCCATCACTTTCCTTGACCAGGAAATAACTGTTGTCCTGATCAACTGTATATTCTTTATCAGCTGTTGTCTTAACTTTTATATTACTGATAAAATACTGGAGTAACTGTATAGTGAATTTTTCTCCGGAAGCATTCGTATACAAACCCGTGTTGAGCTGAAGATTGCGGTCGCCCACGATATTATCAAACTGCAGGCTCAGTGTTGCCTTCTTTGAAGGTTCTGGCTGCACATCGTTCTTTTTAGAGCAAGCACTCAAACCTGCACATAGCGAAATAAACAGTATAGATTTTATATATATAGTTTTCATTTGTCAATCAATTTATTTTATTAAACTTTTATTCTGGGTAAAAGAGCTGTCAGTCAGGCAAGCTAAAAATGCCATAATCGCCTTCTTTTCCATTGTAGAAAGTGATATTCCAGCTTTACCATTCTGCTGATAAAGTAACTGGTCTGTTGTTGCTGTCACCTTAACTTCATTTTCATAGTGGGTCAGTACCCTGTCCAGGGTGGCAAACCTTCCATCATGCATATAAGGAGCTGTTAGCGTTACGTTACGCAAAGTAGGAGTCTTAAACTTTCCTAGATCTGCGAGCTGGTAACTGATCCGGTAACGTCCCTGAAAAAGTCCTTCAAGTTTTGCATCGCTAAAATCCACGTCCAATCCGTTATTATGAAAGCTGTTATCAGTAAATAACTCTCCGGCATGACAACCGCGACACTTACTGTTGACAAGAGCAAGTCCCTGTAATTCCATTTCTGACAACCTGTTACCTGCTTCTTTCCGGATATACCGGTCATAACGAGAATTTCCTGAGATAAGCGTACGTTCAAACTGAGCAATTGCTTTTACAATCGCGGCAGACTTAATCCCACTTTTAAAGACCTGCTGAAAACGTTTGACGTAATCCGGTACCTGCCCGAGCTTATACTCCAGTTCCAGTAAATTCTGATGCATTTCATCCTCATTACTCAGTGGTCCGAAAGCCTGTGATTCCAGATTGGTGGAACCACCATCCCAGAACAGCCCATTATTCATCCAGGCTACATTAATTAGTGCAGGGGAGTGACGCGGAAGTGTATTTCCGGATTCTCCGATATGACTTAATGCCACGCCGTCACTAAAAGCTAATTCAGGCCGGTGACAGGAAGCACAGGAAAGCCTGTTACTACCAGAAAGTCGTACATCATAAAACAGCAGTTTACCTAAAGCTATTCCCTCTTTCGTCAGTGGATTATCCGGATTATCAGCCAGGGGAGGAAAATTCCCCGGCAAATCCAGTTTCACTGGGTGAAGTACCGCCGCATTTTCAACAGGGGTAGTTTCCTCTTTTTTACAAGAGGAAACTACCAGTACAACCACTAAACAAAGCATGGAGATAAAATGCTTAGGTGCATTTAATCTATCCATCAGGAACTACTTAATAGATTTCACCGCAAAAACCTTAGTTGCATAATTACTAGCTACCGTTGCCATTGCCGATGCCTGTGATGCCCCGATTGAAGGCGTTGTCATGATATCAACACCCTCCATTATTTTCGAAACATCCGTATTGAGTACAATAGCTGATGACTGTGCGTTTCCTATATGTAGCTCAGCAGGCAGATTCAGGGACACCGTTTTAAAATTAGTATTTAGTCCGGTTTCTATTTTCAGGTCTTTGGCTGTTGTACCATCGGTCAACTTCCCTTTAACTGATGAAAAGATATAACTGGTCGACCACATCCAGGACACATTTGTCATTCCATTAAGCTGCGACAACTCACCAGCCTGAAGACTCAGATTATTATTGTACTTTTCATCTACCCCGATTGAAAATCTGATACTTTTATAATTACCAGCAGGAATACCAGACAGCTCTACATCCTCTCTTTTATTAGCAGGATAAGTAAACTCACTATTGGTGGTGCTTGCATTATTTTGTTCAATCAGATAATAAGCATTGGGTACTGAAAACTCTACTCCCTTGGTATTAATCAGAACCACGTTACTCACCCAATACCTGAGCTGAGTAAAATTCAGATTCTTTCCATTCAGAATAAAATCTTTGTTCAACGCAAAATCAGCTGTCCCTATGACGGCTTTAAAACTAAGTGTCATTTTACCCGCAGTTTCTTGCGTAGTAACAGGCTGTACATCATCATTTTTACGACATGAGGTAAATAGTACAACCGGTATCAGCAGTGTTAATAAAAACGCTTTCATTAGCTATATTGTTAGTTGAGGACAGACGTATAGAGCGTCCCCTCTATTTAAGTTTAAATAATTTGTTGGTGGGCCGGACAATGCATAGCCAGGCCAGATGTCTTCAGAAAAAACATCAGCATTTATAGTAGTATTAAATAAATCAGACTAACTGGGGTGGATGAAATACCGTGAATGAACGTTGTATAGTATTTTGAGGCAAGTATTCGGGATAAGTCGCATAAAAAACAGTTACCCTGACAGCTAAAGTCAATCTTTCGCCAGGCAAAACCTCCTGATAGCGGCTTTTTTGCTCGGCGCGTTCCTGTTTTTTCTCCTTATCTTCTGTTTGCTTCAACTTTTTCATCAGATAACAATGTCCGTTACAATGCATCCAGGGACGCGATTTATTTTCACAAAGGTTCTCCGAGATGAATTTTTGATTAGCCTCAAAACCGGCAAAAATGATAAACCTTGATAAGTTGGCACCTACCAGCGTAACTAATAAAATTATAGCAATTAAACGGTTTAACATTTAAGTACAAAGTTAAACATATAATATAGGCTTACAAACTCCGGCGACGAATAACTTGTTTTTTATGGCTATAACTAATTATAAACAGCTATTGTTTGGCCAAACTACCTTATGAAACTCTTTTTTTTGTAATATTGGTAACCAGTTCAGGCTTATGAATATTATTATCAGGCTCAGAGAAAAATATGCTGCCTTATTAACAGATAAGCAAATTCCTTTAATGCAATCCAGAATTAAAATTCTGGCATATGGATTAATCCTGATGCTGGCCCTTTTAAGTCTGATTATCCTTAATTCCCTCCTCAGAGCTGATTATGCAACTTCCATGAGGTTGTCTGTTTCAGTCTGTGCGATGGGTACTGCGCAGTATTTTCTGATTGAAAAAGGCAAATGGAGAATAGCCGCCCATCTTTTTTTATTAGCGCTCTGCAATATTATCTGGACTAACCTTCTACTCTATAATTTTGGAATTAACCTGGTCAGTCTTCAGTTATCACTCATCATTATCTCGGCAAGTTTCTATACACTGGGCAAAAACTGGGGGATTATGTACTCTCTGGCTAATGTCCTGCCAATTGTTATCCATCTTTTAATTACACGCAGTCAGCATGGAAAAATTACTGTAACCCCTTTGCAACTCCATGATAATTCATTTATGCTGGCCCTGATTGTCAATTTTGGCATTCTCATTACTATGCATTATGAATTTTTCAAGTCGTTTTTCCAAAGTCATTATAAAGAAAGGGAGCTGAACACCAAGTTGCAGTCTGCTCTTCAGGAAGCCCAGGAAGCTACACGTTTAAGATCAGATTTTCTCTCTTCTATGTCTCATGAGTTAAGGACTCCCTTACACGCCGTAATAGGATTGATTAATATACTAAGCATCGAGAATCCCAGAAAAGATCAGGAGGAAAACCTGGCCATTCTTCGTTTCTCAGCCGAAAATCTTTTAGCTCTTATCAATGACACGCTGGATTTCAGTAAAATGAACGAGGACAAGATTACACTGAACAAATCCCCTTTCAATCTGAATCTCCTTTTACAAAAT
>Ga0194135_10001234_pt1 | contig 15097 bp, 10 predicted proteins | sample LitLau_LLRF_2013_FD_134024 | JGI IMG/M metagenome (GOLD analysis project Ga0194135, IMG submission 134024) | Freshwater sediment microbial communities in response to fracking from North America - Little Laurel Run_MetaG_LLRF_2013 (version 2) | ecosystem: Environmental > Aquatic > Freshwater >...
TGCATGCGCGAGTGGACGTTCCCATAAGCTAAGCATGGAATGGAACTAAGCCATCTCAGCTATTTCTGACCTTGTCCCGAAGTCCTAAAGACTATTCTATTTATTTATCCAATAATCTATGTAAGAAACGTCCCTGATAAGTCTTCCTGGCTCAGTGTTCAGTCGTAAAAAACAAATCTATAGACGAAATTCTATTCTGCAGCCTCAAATATTAGGTTCTACTAATTACACCACAGCTGATAATAAATGCATAATTCACATATTTCAGGAGAAGCGCTATCCGAATTCGTAAAAAATATGTAGGAAGGTATTTGTGATAGGATAGTTGGACTCAGCCAGCATGGGGATAAATGCGGTGGACGTTCCCTTAAGCTAAGCATGGAAGCCTGCAGATGGTCATCTTTCTCATGCAGCTACTTTCTGACCTTGTCCCTTAGTCTTAGTATTTAATATACAGGGTGATTCAGTGAAAGTGTGCCATATTTCAAAATATTTATTTCATTTCCAGGTGAAATGCATGTGCATCAAGGTGCTGGAACGAAAATGGGGCGCTTTGGTGCGAAAAATAGATGGGATGGTGGCCGTGTACAGCGCAGATTACGAGTGTGCCCTCATTACGTTCTTCAATTTGTGGGAATTGATTCTATCCATCAAATCCAACTTGTCGGTGATAGACACAAAACCGTTTTACCTCAACTTGCCCAGTTTTATAACTGTGTTAAACACCTCCGTCTCCTCATCTGTCTGCAAGCATATACTCAATCTTTTCAACGAGGTCCTGTGTTATGGGAGCACCCTCGCATTACAGGTAACAATCATTCATCTTTTAATAACTTTTTCTCTTATAACATTTTTTTCCTGAGTGGAACTGTGTTGTTAGGGTATAATTATTTCTTCTTACTTAGGTAATCTACTAGCGGAACACAAATATTTTACAAAAGGGTCCGTACCTCCTTCAGGCAAATTGTGCAACATGGAATTATGTAAACGTAAACAATATCTATCGTAAAACATGAAATAATAGCTGAAAACTTCTCCCCAGTTATTTATTATTTTGGTTTGAAAAATATACATATGTATTTACGGTACCTACACACCTTTAGCGTAGGGTTAACAATTTTAAGTCGTAGAAAAGTACCGATTAAAATCGTTAAACCCTGGCTAAAGAGTATTATATCGTTTGCCCATTCAGCAATAAATTAGAAAAATGAATAAGAGATGGGCCCTTATTTGAAACTGGTTTTCAGGATTGCCTGCCCGAAGAACCCTGCGCCTTGGCTCACCATGTTATGCGGAGCGTCAAAGATTGGCGTCTGCTGGATGTAGTTCCCTACAATGCTGAGCAAAGTGGGTTTGGTGGGTCCAACGCCGGTAATGCGGGGGGAGATCGTACGCTGCTGCAGAAGATGGCTCTATTAGTGCTGAAATCAGTCGCTGTTACTGTGAAAGAAGCGCGCTATGAATCCAACAGTGACTCGTCCCTGGGTTCTGAGGTAGAAGACATGGACGCCGATATGGCGCTCATCGAGCGCAGTGTTCGAGAGGTAAGTCAGGTTATTAATATGACTATTTCACAATAGTACGGGATGGGAAGTGAGGAATTTTGCAACTAATATTGCGAAGGTTCAAATGAGTAAATGAAATACAGTCATCAATGTGATACCTATATGGGCTACTCTGTTAAGGTTTTTTCATCGTCGAAATGGAAAAGATTTTACCTTTTACATAACAATTCAATCTACTAATTAACATACAAGATTTCATCAATAATTATTGTATAATAGAAAGCTTTTTTAACTATGAATTTCATTATCATACATTCCCTATTTTAAAGGAAGATTTTTTAAATTTAATATTCAATGCTAGCGGGGAGTTTGCGTCACACGTCAATAGGGTTAAATATAGGTACATTTTTCAACCCGTAACAAAATCTGAGGAGCTTGAAGAAAACCCGTTGGGTAATCTACGCCTACGACCGATGCAAACGATCAGATTAACATACAACTGACACAAGGCGCATTATCAGCAACAAACGTGCTCAATCGTTTTAGCAAAAAAAAAGTTTCTTTGAATGCCCTTCGAGTCTACCCACTTAACCAACCGGTCAAATATAAAAATACTAAGTGTTTAGAAATAACGTTGGCTTTTTATATTAAAAGATAATATGGCTAATGAAACTATGGGGTCCTACGTTATTATTAAACAACCTAGGTTCGAGGACCTTCAAGTAACTGCAAATTTAGCTACCTTCCTTTCTCTACTATTATCCTGGCTGCTTTTTGGCTAATCTTCACACATACGGAGTACGGACTGACCGGACCCATAAGACGCAAATCCAAATGCAGATTGCTTATTATACTGTTAGTATCAGACTTCGTTGTTTTTGGGATGAGCGATTAATATTTTTTTTTCTCTTCTTAGGTTCTGCGACAACTTGACTTGTGTGTGAAAGCCCGTCTGCCTTTCCACCCGTCGATGTCCATGTCCGAGTGGATTGTGCAGCTGTTTGCCGATCAAGACGACGCACTCATTGAGGCCATGGTCTGCTGTCTGGATGTCTCAGTTGGTCTCTATCATCGGCCGAATATAACACCAAATACATCGCTCAGCCCCACTGGCACACTTCTCGCGTTCCTGCAAGTCGTCAGCCATGACCCTGAAGTTCTTCTAGATCTGCTGGTCTCCAATGAGACATGTTTTTTGTTGTACCTTTTGAACGTTCTTAAGTTTATTCGTCGGAACTGGGAAGAATTTGTGGCAGACGCCGGAAGGCAACTAGAGGACACGATGACCGTACTCATTAGGCTGAGGTTAGCAATCGATAGATTAGTGGAGCGAGCTCTATTTCCATACAGTATTGGACCAGTGCTCAGAACTTTTGAAAAAGTTGAACAGCTCTACGAGGGTGAGGGCAATATTACAGGTGACTAACATGACATTTAAATAATAAACACCGTTCTAAGCTTTACAGATAATTAAGGTTTTATATTTCGAAAAAGTGTTTTTTATATAAACCATTTTAGGCGTTTTTCCAAAATATAGAAGTAGAAAGAGATAATTATTGATTGTACTTAATAGGTATAATATTAATGAAGGGTGTTTGATGGGACTGATGTACAAATTGTAGGCCTAGGTTTTATACTTGCAGCAGAAATTTGAGTCATTCTCCAAAAATTAGGAAATATCTTGAAATCTGGCTTTACAGTTTCGCAATGAGAGGAAAAACTGGACAGTTCTACTTCATTTTTTCTTATTCTACCTCTCGTTCCTTGTGGCACAGCGGAAGGATACAAATCATATTGCTAAATGCTTTGGACTTGCCGGTGCACAGTTAAACAATAGGTAGAATCATGAAAAAAAGTTAGGCTATTTATATGTTTATTGGAAAGAGAGGATAATAAAAATTAGTTTACCGCTGAAAAAAATGTTTAAAAATAAATTTTTCATAAAGAAAATCGATAGTTTTGTTTGATTTTGCATCCCAGTTTTTGTTTAGCAACAATTGACACCACGAGGCATAGTGTTTGTAAACAAAAACTGGGATGCAAAATCTAACAAAACTATTCGCTTTCTGTATGGAAAATTTATTGTAAAACATTTTTATTTTCATTGTCTCCTCTTTCAAATTAACCTTTTAAAAGCACGACTTTTTTTAATGATTCTACCTATTCTAAGAGCCATTTACGTTATTGTATAGTAAATATCAAATATCATTGTATTTACTTTCTTTGCTTTCCTTGAATAGTAGGGATACTTAATACTAATATGTCTTCCGAGCATTACAGTAGGTAAGTTAAATTTATTATATTTTTTGGAACACTTTAGTTATAGCCCCTTTACTTGCCATAATTATCGTAACTAAGTTTAATGTTAATCGTGTTTTTTATTTATTACACATCCCTTTTTATAAGTTTCCTAAAATACCTACTTTTTAAATGTATTTAGGAGTTTCTGCTTGCGCGTGTAAGCTACATCGAATATGGTCAGTTTGTCAGTAATAAGACTTGTGGCGACACAAAGTTTCTCATGGTCTCTATTTGTACGGATTCACAAAATCGTATATCGGAAAAGGCAGTCCTATAGATGCCCAGGTATGGTACTTTAGTGGTAGCTTATTGTCGATGACCAACTGTCATCAACGGCGTAGAGCTCTTCCACGGCCGTCGTCTGCAATTGTATGTAAATAAGCTGTCTTTGGTTCGGTATCTTCTTGAATGCTTTTTAGGCACGTACTATATGTGTAGCTTTTACTCTGCCCTGCTGTACTGCACTACTCAGAACATACTTGGATAGTGTTGTGTGCTAAAAAGGTACTTAATAGTCACAAAGATGAGTTCTGGCAATAATATCTGAATTTCTGGTGCAATGACAGTGTATGTACTGAGTCTCCCGACTGATTCCTTTCAAGAATAATTGTGAGTCACCTCCTTAGTTCCTAAGTAGTGTGAGTGTGATACTGATAAAGCTATTTTTATTCAACATTTTACCTACTTATCTAGGTAGGGATATATAGATTATAAGAGTGAAAATAAACCTACCTCTTGGTCTATCTCTTCAAGCAAAAGGAAATTTTATACGCTTGCGTATGCGTGCTTTTTGACGCAGTACCGTGGGATAAACGTAAGGTAAGGTATGGTACCTATCTATAGGTAAGACAACAGAGTACCATAATACCTACTATTCTATTCTTGCCATAAGCCAGCCAGAACCCATCTTATTCTCCATGGCAAAAAGGCATCTGGGTATACCGCACCGTTCTAGTAGGGTCCTGCATATAGACCTCAGACAAAATAATAAAAGAAAGAAGGTGTCTAACAATTTATTGAACTGCCACTTTTCGAGCGGGAAATGAAAAGCCTGTTCATGTATGATGTATTTAAGTGTCGTAATCGTCGTCAATGAGCAAGGGCTTGGAGTGATTTGAGAGATATCCGTTTCCGTTATCGCTGACGTCATCTTCTTCTTCATCAGAGTCTTCCTCTTCGCTACTCTGTGTCATTGAACGTTTGACAGCCGAAGCGGTATGCTGAATTACAGGTGGCCGCGACAGCTCCTAAAATTAATTTACAATTAATAATAATAATAATAAGTCAGTGTTTTATTGGACAATTTGAACATCACGTACAACAAATCTAAATATCAGCACAGAGTAGCCTGGTATACATAATAATAACCTAGGTCGGTGTGAGGTATGTATAGAGCACAGTTTTTATCAAGTTGCAACTTGAATACAGACAGGAAAGCGATTGAGTTAGTGTGCTTTCAGTGCGGTTGAGTTAACTCGGTTCAACAGAAACGTTTGACTCAACTGGGCCAAAATCCATCAAAGAACAGGGTTTAGGGTATAGAATGTGTACACAGAATAATAGTGCCTATGAAGAATTCGGAACACACACCTGATTGGCGAGTGAGTTCTCTTTAAAAACTGGGCTAAATGCAGATACATTTGGACTAGACAACTTCCGCTGCTTTAGACTAGTTGAGCTACTTCTCCTCGAACAGCTTCCTCTACCCCGTCGACTGGAGGAGACTCCATCAATTCTTTTTGTGATAATCGTTGATCCTGGGGCAGGTGCCAAGTTCGTTCCAGTCGAAAGCCCGTCCTCCTCTGTATTCACTTCTGATATATTGCTTACTAAATCCTTCAGGAAATCAAATCTTGCTTCTGATTGAATGCACTGCTTCCTAAAATAAAACTATCATAATGTTGTTGTTTTGTTTTGGTCGGCCCATGGCCTTAACATTTTGCCTATGGTAATTATCCTAGTACCTACCTAGATATTTTTGACATCTGAGATGAGATCCTTTACTACAGCTTCTACTTCGACAGTCAGCCTTAAATTTAATCACTTACATGTGAGATGGCGTTAAAGTTTTCGCATTTCGGGCGTTCGTTACTTCTGCTGCTTTTGTGAGCAAGGACTCAACAAATAATTCAGTCGCTCTGGAGATAATAACAGGTACTGCTTGTGCCACTTTACCCACATCTTCATCTGTTTGCATAATTTTCTTAATCCTTCCCTAAAATAAAAGCAGAAGCATAATTATTTTTGTGCTCTTTCCATAAAAAATGCCTTACTAAGGTTGTGTTTCTTTAAAAATTGTAGGAAATATAAATTAGTATCTACCCAAGTCAATAGGTAGGTACCAAACTTACAGCCGGAAATCTTGCGTTATATCTTTTTTTCTTGCTTGACATTGTAATCGGTGGGATATTTTCAAATAAAATGCAATGCAAATATTTATATTTAACGGGAAACAACGTAAAAATTAAAAACAGACTTTAGTATATATGTTTTCTCTGGACTTTATTTACAAATCACCGCCATATTGTTATGATGTTGTGCTAAGTTTAGACAACATTTTGATACGAAAAAATGGTAAAATATCATCAACCAATTATAAATATAAATATATTTATTTAATTTATTTTTGTAATTTAAATTATTATACACAATTATTCACATGTTTTAAAATATATTTTTCACTTTGGGATGACAACAGAGATGACAACGTAAACAAACAAAGAAACAAAATGATCTAATGAATCTTTTATCTTTTTGAAGTCCCTTATGAAAGTAAATTAAGGTAAGTTTAATATATAGGTATTTACAGTCACTAATATCAAATTGCCACCATTATTTCTTCGAGTGGCTTCCTTTTCAAGTCGGGCACTGTAGCATCCTTGGCTGGGTATCCCACCGGCAGAAGTAGAGCAAGCTTCTCGTTTGGGGGTCGCTCTATAAAAATAAATAAAAATGTTTGCTTCGATGATCTAAAATATAGTTTCTTATGAAAAAATACAGCGAGGCGATCCATAGCCAAGCAGGTAGGTAGAGAGGCACCTACAAAAAATGTGTCGCGTTTGTGTGTACACAAAAGTGCGGAGTCGTGTATGCCAGAGCATAAAATAAAACTAGATGCCTGCATTTAACAAGAGAGCAGGAGATACATCATACATCATAAATAGAAAATATAAAGACTGGTATGATTTAGAATGAATCGTGTGGCGATTAACTTTTGAAGACAAGCATGATGTAGTAGCAGAAATAAGAATATGATATATCTAAGCATGAGATATTAGCACACTAGTGCTACTATTCTTACAATCATCATCATCATCAGCACGCTAGTGTTACTATTCAAACAAGAACCACAGCAGATCTAGACCATTCCTAAAACTAAATCACTAAATCTTACCCAAAAGAGTTCTTAGAGCAGGGCCACAGTTAAGTGGGGTGCTTGTTAGCGCCACTAATCCGGCATACTGAAAACATGAAAAAATAAATAAAGTGAAAATTTTCTAATTTTCCACATCACCTATGACCCTTGTTAAGTGATTATAGCGGTATGGCTAAGTGGAGTCCACTATAACGAGGAGGTTCGCACTAAAGTGAAAGAAAGGACCCCAGGTCCTAACTTCGCTCCTTAATCAAATACTAAATTATTATTATATTATATTTTATTATTACCTAGGTAGTACTCACTCTACCTCTACCAATACTGTCTACACTTACATGGATAGCCGCAAGTAGAAATCCCGCTGATATGGATACACTCATTTCATTGTAATAATGGATTTTTTTGTTGCCATCTTCTGTAAATCCGTACATTTGTTTGAATGCGAGAATGAGATAGGGTGCGTCTGTAAGATATTCTTTAACCCAACTGGTTCCTAGAGGTTTCAAGTCAGTTGTCCATTTGTCTCCTAAAAACCAACAAATACATTAAAGAAAAAAAAGATAAAACACCGGAAAATACACAGAATGACATCAACTAGGATTTTACACTTTATGACTAGGTATAGCAGTTGGGTCAATAATTTTTAAGCTATCCTTTTAATAGTGGTGACTCACCCATTCTACGAGAATAGTTTATTTCTTCTTCAGCCTCAACCAACCCCCTTATCTTCTCTTTCATTTCTTGGTCAGATACCACCACATATGTCCATGGCTCAGTATGAGCTCCACTCGGTGCTGTCCCTATAACGAGTTTTGTGGACAATTATTTATTTACTTTTTATTATTTATGACAAACGCTACAATAATCTAGGTTCAGCAAACTGGAGCCATTGGGAAGCACCTATTCAAATCGTGAAACCTTGATGTATTGTTGTATTGTTCGGTTCGCCCTTGCTTGGTTCCCCAGCTGCGCCCATTCTTGCCAATGTGCACCTAGCTCTTACAGACCCTTTTACAGCATTATTAGTTCTTAGGGCTAGGGTAAGCCCTTAATCCTTGAAACCCACCCCAATTTATAGTACAGTTAAATTGCCATACCGGCTGTGCGAATGCATGCTTTGATGACATCTTCCGAAACTGGTTCGTTGCTGAAAAATCTTAAAGTCCTCCGCTGATTCATGAACTCGTAGAATTCTTTTGCTCTTTGAATACTTTCCTCTTCAGATAGTTTTTTGAACTCAAATGGAACTTGTTTTGTGTTTTCTGGTAAAGCCGGCCTAAGCAGCGATTCACTCTCTTCTACCTCATTTTCCCGATCGATATCTGCCACTGAGAAAATTAAATATATAAATATATTTTGTTCCAAAAACTTCTATTCTTGTATTGACCCAACGGGATGGCCAACTTAATTGTACTTTGCTACGTCGTTGATCCACCTATACGCAGCATGACATTAACACCCCTGTGCTATTCTGTGGTAATGTAATGCACGTGATAAAACCTTATTGGTTTTCCAGAAGTACGTATAGGTACTTATGAAGGTATTTTTGCATATTACCTGATAAGACTCACTTCTCTATACGCGCTATGGGTCCTCCCGCTTTTACCACATTTGATTGTCATAGTAAAATAACATCGGCGTATTGTAAGAATGATTGGCGTACTTGTGACTTAGAGAGAGAGAGAGAGAGAGGGTGCGGGCAAAGTCGTTCTGCAAAACGGGTAGCGCCAATTTATGAGTTGGGGATGACCACGGGTTTTTAGAAACATAATTAGATCAGTAAATCCAGTCTTGAAATGACTTCTATAATAACGGCCCCTCACATTCAATTTAAAGTAAAAATAACAATGTCGCTCACATTCATCCGGTGTCTGATGTTTCTCTCTCTCCAATCTTTCGCGTTCTTCCGCTTCCTCAATACTTTTCCTCAACTTTTCAATCTGTTCGTCCATGACGTATCGATTTTCTTCATAGCGGTTGCGTCTTCGGCCGCCGAAGAATAGAGGCAAGATGAGTTTGACGAGAACAAAGCAAAAGAGTGCAGTTGTTATTAGGGGCCAGGCCTCCTTAACGAAGGGCGCGTGGGTGGATATGGTCATGTTCAGTTGATGGTAACTCTCCCCGTACTGTGACCCACTTCTCTCCGCAAAGGCCCCTGAAAAATTAATGTTGTGTTGGATACCGCTATCACCATCGCTTTAGTGTCGGCCAAGTTAAGTAGTGTACTTCCTATATTGATTAGTGTTATTCAGTGAAATTTTGAAACTCTACTCATGTTTAATAAGTTGTATCCCTGCGCCCCTGGTACCGACACTACTATTACCAAAAATTACAAAAATATTCGATTCAGTACCTCGGTACCTATTTGACCAATCATTTTGAAAGCTATTTTGTATGCATATTTCTTAAAAATATTGTTAGGAATAGGCAATCACCACCAGACATACATTTTTTATCCTAGTGAGGGAGCTACTGACTGTACATAACTGTACCTAACTGTACCATACCATTTAGTCTTATTCAGTTATATTTGCGAGATATAGCACCTACCGAAAACTGAAACCGGGACACTTAGGTACCTCGTTTCATTAAGTAGCTGTTCATAAAATAGTTGTGGGGAGCCGTTTAAATATTTATCTACGTACCTACTTGATAAGGGATCCTTCAAGAGTTAGTTCCCCGCCACTTGTCCGCACACACTACCACTTTTCACTATGGCACTATGATGAACTAATAATGTGTGCCGCCCAATCGATGTTAAACTAGCTCTCTCCCTGTTATTATTTGAGGTTGTGTCCACAATCCCACATGTCCCCACTCCAATAATATCCATGATTGAAGTCATTTCAATTTTACCCGCCTGTTATAAAACGATACGGAAAATAATAAGTATATCAAAACGTTTCTATTATGACGGTCCTTATCCTTATGCCCTTTATTCTCACGCTTAAATTTCAATGTAATATTCAGGACTAATAATAAGGATTCTAACGTTTCTTATTGGTTAGAAGCTGCCTATATAATCCTCATTATTACTCCTGATTATTACATTTTAATTTGAGCGTGAGCCCCTCTTATTGAAGTAAAGAAATTATGATATTTTATTTTATTGTATTGAGATTAAATTGCTTCGTATCATATTATCTAGAACATTATTTTTTGAATTGTTTCAGATAAGATGGTAAATAGATGGCAGCTTTTACTGTAGAAGACAGTGATAGTGAAGACGAATTACCGCTCGGCTGGGAAGAAAGGGCGGCATTAGATGGTAGTGTTTACTACGTCAAGTAAGTATCACTAGGAAAAGCAAAAAAGCAGCGTCAGCAAAATATAGGTGCATATATCTACGAGAAAATAATGCTATTTCAGAAAATCTAATACATTAGGTTACGGGTTACGACTGTCTAATCCAGGGTTTCTTTCGTGACTTGGTAGAACTTAAAAATGGCGATAAGACAACTTTTTGGTATCTAATTCTACGTGCGTCATGTTTAAACAACTTAAACAAACAGTAAAAGCTATTTCTGATGATCATCAAAACCGTTATTTTTCACTGTGTTTAAGTTTTTAAACGGTACCTGCATGTACTTAGAACTTGTGCCAAGTTGTGTGTACCAAGATAGTTTTGTGCGTTAACTTCGTATACTAAAAAATAATACTGAAGAAGCTGTATTTCGTGACTAAGCAAGTTTGTGTAATCGTGTGGAAGTTTCCTATAAAAAACAGATAAGATTGTATGTTCTATTATAAAGTAAATAGGTCAATTTCATTTGCATTTTAGGCTACGATAATACCATACACCCTACATGTACGTACTACCAAGCAGATAGGCACTGCAAGATCTTGGAGACAACGAAATCGCACTATAGGACCACTTTTTGAGGTGAAAACCTGTTGTGGTTTTAGTCGTCTCCAAGATCTTCCAGTTCTTCAAGGTACCCCAAACAGAACAGGTGGGCGCTATTCACGTTTTTATTTCTTCAATATAAACCGAAAATTTATTGTATCCTGTTTTTTAGAAGACATGTTCACCACCTTTTGGTTCTATTGAATTTATGTATATACCTAGTCGGTTCATGTGTTCAGATGTTCTGGCACTCCTTCATTTATCCATAAAACTGAAAGTAATCAACTTATGTTAATTCATTTAAAACCTATCGAGACAATATTGTTTTGAGATCCAGTGTACCCAATGTCAGTAATAAATAATAAATAAAAACGTCTTTAATTTTTTTAAGGGCGAGATTAGGGCCTTGGGCCCCTTTCTTACACCTAACTTATTAATATTGATCAATCTGTCCGCGGTTGGGGGCTGGCAGTAGATCCGGATGGACATACTCCAAAATACAATGTCATTTAGAGCATATCTTTTCCGCCCAATGTTTCTACAAATCTGATAAGGCTAGATATCGCTTCTTCTGTAACCATGACCAATCTCATTTTACCCAATTCCCCAGGGTCTGGGCGCACGAACAGTTATGGCGCTGTAGGCAGTTGTCAAATCCTGTTGGAACGACATCCGTTGGCATCTTCTTCGGCTAAGACTGTTTTGCCGTTTCATGCTTTCTGCACTAAAATGCGCAATAAATGGTAGCCTATAACCTGACTAATGTGAACCGACAATGTATTTGACATTTCAAATTACGAACTCGATCTATCTTATGTTTTTTGAAAATTTGAAGTTATCGTCAGAATCTGAATCGGGCTGCTAGCGTCGGTCGGCTGAGAGACCAATGGTGGCCTTATTCTAAAGAAGAAGAAACCGTATTTCAATAATAATATCTTATTATTTCTTCCAGCCATTACACATCTGGCACACAGTGGAATCACCCTCGTACAGGAAAAAGAAAAATAGTCTCCGGAGGTTGGTCAAAATCTTTTAATCTGAAAATCCTCTTAAAATCAATAATGGAATTGACTCTAAGTTTCAGAATGTAAGAATGTCCGAAGTTACCATAGCACCCACAGCGCTCAGCTTATGAGCATGCAAATTTAATTCGAGCTTCGGGCATTCTTCCGCATTCTTACATTCTTCAACATAGTGGAATCCCTTTTATTGTTGACTACTACTCTCTGTTTTTTTCCAGCTCTACCGGAGGGCTGGGAGAAACTTGTTGATGAACAAGGGAAGGTTGTGTTTCTTAATCGAGTAAAGGGAACAACGACACACTCCGATCCCAGATTGGCATTCGCACAGGAAATAAAAGAATTCAAAATGGATTTACGACAAAGGTTTGATGGGTCGACACCCGCTCTACAAGTTTTGGTCGGTCAGGATTTGTCAGGGAAGACGTATCTTGTTACTGGGTCTACCAACGGAATAGGTTCGTGTTTTGAATGATTGCTTTCTGCAACTGCAGTTAACCCTGTCTATCAAAACCAATTCAGCAATTACCATTGTCACAGGAGCACGGCTCACAGCTTCGAAAAACATCGCCAGGCCTTAGATAGACAGTCTTAAGAAAATTACTGCTTGGAACTTATCATCCCACTCCCACTTGCCCTATGCATTAATTCCATTATTTCCCCTGCGAAAACACTCAGGCATGCATGGCCGCCCCTTACTGACTGTTACTTGCACCTTTTAGGATTTGAGACAGCTCGATCGCTGGCTCTACATGGAGCAAACGTTATAATCTCTGGGAGAAGTGAGAGGACGTGCCGGATAGCAGAAGAAAAGATTGTAGCTGAGAAATCTACTGCTAAAGTTAGCAGTCTAGTTGTGGACTTCACAAGCTTAAAAACTGTTCGTTCGGCAGCTTCTCAGCTACTCGCGTTTCATAAGTAAGCCAGTTGTAAAATAAACCCATAGAGATATAATTTGACAAGATATCTAATTGAATGTTAATGAGCAATCAACTAGGCTCATATTAGGCAATTCCCAGAAATGTCCGAAGACCCTCCCCGGACGCCCAACATGGCCTACCATCATGGCTGGCCTCAGGGGGGCAGAGGAGGCTGTGGCCCCTGGGCCCGGGGCGTCGAGACCTCGGTTTTCCAATGAATTGTTAATTTATTGTACATTGTATCTACTGTAAGTTCAGTTGTGATGGGCAGAAATAAGAGGGCATCTCTCGGTAAGTCTCTTATTTATGGCAATTGTGTCCTCCTCCCTTCCGCCATAAAAAATATCAAAAAAGTGGAAAATGAAGTTTAATATGTCGCAATAACCCAAATAGGCTTAGTCGTAGACTGTTGTACCATTTGCACTTCACTACGTCACTTTCCACTGTGTAGTTCTGGTACTTTGACAAATTACTTGGGTGAGGTAGGGGCCCGAAGCGCTACAGCCCCGGTGACCCGGGAATGCTGTGGCCGGCCCTGCCTACCGTGCTTACTGCTTAGCAGCCATTTGTAATGTTCCTGAACCGTGAACGCCAGATTCCGAGCTTCACTTTGTAACTTAGGAAAACTATCAATCCACGCCTTCACAAAAATATTTCATTTATTCGTTTATTATTATTTATTATTATTTGTTTGATTTTAGGAAGTTGGATGGTTTAATTTTAAATGCAGGAGTAATTAGCGTGGGATGGGGACTTACTGAAGACCACTTGGAGACTGTGTTCCAAGTAAATCACTTAGCTCAACTGTACCTGGTGTTGTTAGTAGATAAATGCTTACTACGAGGATCCCGAGTCATATTTGTATCTTCTGAGTCTCACAGGTAAATTTTTATGAAAAAATTGTGTCGGAAATCTTAGTAGATAATTTAGTTAGTACCTTTGGGTTTCATTAATTTATTACACCAAATTAAGTTAATTGTTTTATTGCTTTTGTTCACTGGTTCACTCTATACCTAACTCACAGTGAGACAGTATTTTTATGTTTCCTATTTCTTTATTGTAGTTGTAAGATCTGTTTATTTTTCTATTTTCAGATGGAGTCTTTATTCTCCTGGAAAGTTGACACTAGAGCAATTAAGCCCCAGCTCAGGCTCAGGCTATTGGGATTTAATGGCGTACAACAATAGTAAACTTTGCAATGTCCTCACCGCATTAGAGCTGAGTCGTCGACTGTCGACGCGGGGCGTTGATGTTTCTGCGGTCCATCCGGGGAACCTCATATCGACGGGGCTCCAAAAACGCTCTTGTTTATTAAGACTGCTCTTTGCTTTGGCACGACCTTTCACGAAATCTTTGGTAATACTAATTTCCTCTATAAACCGATTAGTGGACATTTACCATGGCTGGTCTGGTACTGGTAAATGTACCCTACTTATAAGCAGGGAGGTAGCTAAGAAACCTTTCAAATATACTGATAATAATTATCATGCATACAGGGAGATTGGATCATAATTCATAAGTTAAGGGGTGATAACAGAAATCAAATGAAGCCATTTGCGCCAAAACGTTGTGATTTTGAAAAGCGACACTAAGAAAGTTAGGGACTCCGATAGTCGATATTTCGGAAAATTCTCAGATCCCCTGAGGTTAGCCCCAAAACTATGCTGTGTTTTACTTATTTCTTTGCAAACCAATACCTTTTCAGGTGATGTGGCATCTAGGTGGCATGTAGGTACAGGGTGACCAAAACAAAAATTTACATTTTTGCTGTTCAACCGATCCAATTACAATTTTAAGTTCTAAGGAATCTGGCAATCTTGATTTCTGAATACAAATAAAAATAGCACCAAGCAGTCTCTTAGTGGAATCAAAAATTTATCACGATAATAAAACTAGACATGATCGAAAGAGGAGGCCTCAGAAAAGGGGTTTAACAAATTTCCGTGAAATCGGTGCAGTGGAAGTCCCAAAATCGTCGACGGAAGTAAGATAAGATATAAGATATAAGATATAATGAGAAAAAATAGAACAACATACAAGAGATGACCTTCTGCAAGAATAATACAAATTATCTACAAGTTCTTCTTACCCGCTAGGCATAGCCCGTGTGCGGAAAAAACTAATCTACA
>Ga0194135_10001235_pt1 | contig 15095 bp, 6 predicted proteins | sample LitLau_LLRF_2013_FD_134024 | JGI IMG/M metagenome (GOLD analysis project Ga0194135, IMG submission 134024) | Freshwater sediment microbial communities in response to fracking from North America - Little Laurel Run_MetaG_LLRF_2013 (version 2) | ecosystem: Environmental > Aquatic > Freshwater >...
GGATGATAAGTCTTCTAATCGTTTCTTTTTTATTTTTAGTACTGGAAATCTAAAGAAGCCTGAATCTTTAGTAATTGTACCCCATTGAGGCCCATCTGTATTATCTTCCACCTTTATCTCTCAAAGCTCTCTTTTTAAGCACAATGTTAATTACATTGCCCCAGTCTAACGATGTATAAGCTAGAATTACAATGAAGTATTTATTTGTTTGAGAATCGGTAAACAAATCTTAATTGTTATTAGTCGTTGTAAATCCATGATGAGTAGTAGTGTCATAAATATCCCCAACAAGAAACCTACCGACAGGGACTACCTGAAAAGGTATAGTTCATTTATGACCAAAGGAAAGAATACTTGAAAGCTAACACGTAGTCATTTAATTCCTTATCTTGGATTTGTATTTTTCTCCCCTCCGAAGCAGAAGATTAACAAAAATAGGTTTTCATTTAAAGTCCTCGTGTTCGTGGGAATGTCTCCGCGAAGGTTTGAGACAGTATTTATTTTTGTTTCCGAGTAGTTTTATAGGATTTGATTTAAGTATTTTAAGTATCCAAGCTAGCAGAGAGCTAGAGAAGGGTGAGAGGGGCAGATGAGTGGGCATTAGAGTAACATTTTCGTAGGGGACTTTTCTTTAAGAGTGTTCAAGGGAATTAGTGAAAGTAAAAATGCGGAGAGACCTTCAAGTTCAGTTTGTCCGGAGAGAGTCATCTTAGAAAAGACTTTGCTCGGAGAAGAAAGTCGGAAAAAATTAAAATTTCTTAATAAAATGTAAATGAGTTTGGATATATAAATGCATGTTAGCCTCTCCAGCAGAAATCCACCCCGAAGCACAAGCCCAACAGCCGACGACGACCCAAATGAGCCAACAAAGCCAAGTTATGTGTACACCTTTGAGACCTCGCGTCTTCTTCTAAAACTTCTTCTTGTCTTCCCAAGGGCAACACAGACAGAAACAGAAGTCAAACTCGCTTCTTCTTCTTCTTCTGCTCTCCTTTTGCAGACTTCTCTCATGTTTAACTCAAGTCATACACACAAGAAAGAGCAGTTAAGATTAAGCTTAAGCCAAAATATCCTAAGACTTTATTTCATCATTAAACTACGCTGAGGCATAGTCATTTGTTACTTTACACGGGGAAGAAGGTGAGACTTGGCTAGTTTAATGAGCAATCTGGATTCCAAAGGTAGCTTCTTTAATTCCCATTTTGCTGGCTAAGTGTCTGAAATTGATTTTTGATGAAGGAGCTTTCATTAAAGAAGAGGCTAAAAAGGGCTTTACGTATGAAAGTCAGGTCCACTCAATTATGCATTTTAAAATGGAGAAATAAAAAGTGGTTGAATTTCATCGCCTCCATCAACCAACAACTTATACAGACTACTACTACTATAGCTTTATACGCATCTTCTCAATTCTTTATGATCAAACCTTCTTCTAATAAATCTGGACTTGGAAGTCTGCTCATCACAAATGAAATAAGAGATGTTGTATATTCTATTATTGTTGCAGTTGAAAGCTGACTGAGAGAGAGTAGTTTCAATACGATGTGAAGTTTTGAAGGATGCGAGTTAATTGAAGGTCTTTTTGGTGGCGTCAGGAGTCTTTTTATTCCCTACTATCTTCCTTAATATAAGACAGAGTGATCTGTGTCCAGATATTCGGAAGCTAATTCGATAAACATGTTTCGGACTCGTTAAAGACTTTTTAATACTCGTATTCTCACGACACTCTGCATAGCCAGGAATTTCTGATTTCAATATTCTCGCAATATAAATAAATTAACACAAGGAAAGCTGTAAGACTCGATAGAAATAAATACTCATGCCCAGCAAGTTTAGCTTCATTGGCAGTATGGGGACATTTATTATTCGTGTAAATCCGAAGGGTTTAAAATTCAAAGAACAATAATATCTTAAGAGAGAGAGAGAGAGGAGTGAAAACACTTTCCACTACCGAATTACCTTTTAGTTATTACTCTGCGTTAATCAAGCAGAGTGAGATAAGGTGCGGGTAATAAACTGATCTGATGTAGAAAGGGAGAATGTTTTTACGACCGCAGGACCAGAACTCTTGTTGTCTGTGAAGTCTGTGTAAGGGGAGATGAACCTTTGTCTACTACTAAACTAAGATTATTAGGGAACCTTATCTTTTTCTCCGATGGATTTCATTTCCTAACTATCGAAATCAAATATTTGTTCTCTCTAGTGGAAGACAAGAAGACTAATCTCGAGATTGTATTATACGAGAATACGAACCTGCTGATATTTATTCACAGATCGACGAGGAGTCTCCGCGAAGGACACAAACCTTAAAATTGTACTGGGAAACAAAGAACAAAAGAGAGTGTTGAAATGATAAGCGTGTCATTAAATGCGTGAGAGGTGCATTCACGCGTGAGATATTGTTGCTACTTCCATTGTACACGTTGCATATAATATTTTTAAGAAGATGAGATTGAAAGGAGGAGGAGGAGGAGATGAGATCGATGAAGAACGTGAAGATCCAAATGACTTGGCTGCTCCAGAGAGGCGTTTTAAGAGGAATGTATAAAAGTGCGTGGATATAATTCAGACCATCCTGCTCCTGTCCAGTACACTCTTTATGATTTATGAACTTTGATTAATTCCATATCCCCTCCTTTGTCTGGACATTCACTCGTCCTCTCTGTTCATCTCCTACACATAGAAAAAATATATATAAAGCCCATGTCAACTTTTATGAACTCCATTTCGATCTCTTTTCTTCATGCAACACGAATGGACTACTCTCACTGGACTCTTCAGTTTTTTTCATGCTTCTTCTCTGTTGTAAATAGGAACAACATATTTCCTGAGAGATCCGCATAATTCACCTCTCATACACAATATTGTGTGTGTGTGTGTGTGCGATGGTGAAAGCTTTCCTTTCTCTCTTGGACCTTCGCATTTCAGACTTTCACTCATTTTTATGACTTTTGTGCACCCAATCTCATATCAAATGTCTGACACTTCATGACATGACTTTTGAAATGATCTTCCAGCTGCTGCTTTTGCCTCAGCTATTTCATTTTGGGGGATGAGGCGCCGACTACCATATATACATGCATGTATACGTATATATGTGTATGAAATCTAGTTCAGAGATTATATACACACACTAGTCTTGAGGCTTAACATTGTCTTTCAGGGATGGATGAGTAAAAGTGCAGTTGCTAGATCAAAAGACATGAACTCTTGTCAAGAGAACACTGAAAACTTAATACATTCCGTCAAGAGTGCTTCAAACTTGATAAATTGGGGCTAAATGGAAAGGTCGGTTGTCTGTGTGGGGGATTACTCCAAGCCTTTTTATACTCCAAACACAAAAATACACATGACCTTTCTATTTCATTCTTTACTCCTGGTCCACATACATGTATGATAATAAATAAGGGTCGCTGGAAAAATCAAGTTCCCTTTTTGCAGGTCATTTATTTCTACTAGTCCCGTTGAAATGCATGAATTAAAGATTACACAGAATAAATAACGATGACAGAAATGACGGATGAACAAGTTCCGAAAGAAACTCCGCCCAGACTAAACTGCTGCACATACACTGGACAAAAAAGACCCAGAAAGTCATGCTGACGATCAGAATGACTCGTCACATTTCCGTAAAATAATTACTGCCACACTATCCCCAACAATGTACACACACGCACACAACCTTATAATATATAAGAGAGTAAAAGTGACGGATGGGTTCACAAGTTGATTCTTCACTTGGATGGAGGTCTCATCTTTACAACAATATAAGTCAACACCCGTTTTATACTCGCTGCTTACACTTGTTAGGTTTCATCTGCTCCGAGGACATACATTAAAAGATCCGTAAAGAGAGAGAGAGAGAGATAGAGGACACCTTGAATTTCCGATGTCATTACAAAAAATCCCATTTACTTGAGTAAAAAGGGCAAAACGAATAATTAAGAAATAGGTGGAGTATTCAATTAAAGGATTTCTCCTTAGTTCCTCTCTCCCGTTCGTTACAGTTATGGGCAAACAAAGGATTCAGTTTATAGTTTATTGAGAAACACACACACACAACACACCTTGCCACTCGCTTTTAAAGACGTCTCACGAACATCCTCAAATACTTTAAAAGTCTCTGGTGGTGGTCATTCATTTATTAGTAGCTGCACTGTTGGCGAACAAAATACATCCGTCGATAATATGACACTTTTAAAACACAAAGTTGAAAGTATAACAATGCGTTTTTATGTCAATGTCCCTTCACTCAGGTTTTTATATTCTATTCGTTAATAGCAATGTCTTTGCACAATATGCTGCACTTTAGTTGCACAATTTCCATTTGAAACACACACGCGTCTCAAAAGATGAATACTTTGCACGTAGGACTCATTAACTATGAGCTAATATATACGTAAGAAAATCTTACCAGCAATTTATCATCCCTCCATCTCGTTTTAAAAGAGAAAAAGACAAGCACCCCAGTCTTCCCTACAAAAAATGTCCCGATATATATACATATATTTTACAGCCTCGTTTGTGGAACTCAAAATACTTTCCTTCCTCCGTTACTCCCAGAACCGTCAAAACGGAAATATGGAAGGGTTCCCTTGGACTAATTTGAGTAATCAATCTGCGTTTCCTGATGGTGATCGAGTGCAATGAAGGTTTTCAAAACGGAAGCACAGACTTTGACACAAGGAAGAGGAGTCTTCAGAGGGTGACAGAAAAATGGAAAGATGCGTTGGAAGAATAAGATAATGTTCTTAATGGATATATTTATATATATATATATATGTATATATTTATACGCGGGGGGGAAAGAAAAGAGAGAGAGTGGGTGGAGAAGTTTTGGTTAACTCTCACAGATCAAATCCATGTGTCCCTCTCATGCGTGACAATTCTGTCATTTAAATGAATATTAATGGAACTTTTAGCCTAATGACACTTCTCGCGGTGAAACTGTCACTGTCCCCATCATCACTAAAAGATGTGCTAACGATTTTTTACACTTCGTATAAGTCTCTCTCTCTAGTCCACTGCTCGCTTATTCTCACGTTCTCTCTCGCAGCATTGCTTGGATTTCAAAAAACTTTCGTAAGACGTGCTTATGAAGTATTACGTAATTATGAGAGAGACTCAAAAAGTAATTTACTTCTTAAGTCTCAAAGTTTATCTTGAAATGTTTAAGAAACCATTCCTTGAAGTTAATTGCATTTTAATAAATGGGAAAAACTTGTTGGGAATGTATGAGTAGAAAAAGTGGGTATGGATGCGGTCAAATGCAAATATGTTCAAAGATAGGCAGGTCTGTATAATAATAAAACACATCCGAATATTTTAAACATTTAAAATACAACTTCCTAAACCGCTCGAGATAAATAAAAACTCGGTGGAGAAAGCTTTTAGTATATTTCATTTTAAAAACTTGAAACTTTAAAAGTCATCTCGTGTGTTTGAAGTTACCCAACAAGTCCGTCGTTTTGAAGAGAGATAGAGAAAGAGTTAATACAGTTTAAATAAGTAAGAAAGCAGCTTTTGTGTTTGTTCATTTTATGTGAGATCTTTGGCCGGGTTTGTGATGAAATGAATCATAAGAGAGAGAGAGAGAGATGCGTTATTACGTTTTAAGGACTTTCACTTCCAACTTGTTCAAAGTTGGTTAAAGTATTATTGTAAGGAAGTACTAATATACTTTTGCTTCGAGTGAGTCTCTGACACACTTGAACTGTCTCCATCCATCCAATAAGCTATAAAAATAAACTTTGAGTGCCAAATGGACCTTTTACTCCGGAACATAAACTCTCCTCTTTCTAATAATCCAACATCGTGTAATTCAATAAAACTTGCGAGTTCAACAAAAGAACTATTTCAAAGTGAATTACTTCTCTCTCCTCCTCCTCCTCCTTGAACTCCACACGACAATATTAAAATTGTTCCTTCGGTTCCATTCTAAACCAAAAGATATACCTAAGAGAGAGATATGTACATTTGCCTACTTGTTTGTCACTGCTGCGTGATTAGTCAAAGCGGTGGTCTACTTAAGTACACGTAACGTAATAATGATAATAATAATAATAATGGTCATGGTTCAAACCTAATAATCCCCTTCAATTATGGGGAAGAAACCTTAAAACAAACATCAAACTAGGTGAATTAAGGCTAAACCTCTTCTCTCTCTCTGGTCCTGCCTTGCCTAACAGATGGGCGAGTGAAGGAAATGCAAAATTATAAAACAATATGCAATATACTACATAGCACACATATATACTTAATCTGTATTTTTGTGCGAGCAATATAATTTGCAAATTTAACCTTAAAATGCTATTTTGATTTCCACGATGAGTAAACACACTCGTTTCACGAATAAATTCATCGAGAAGGATAAATAATAATAGACTATGGTGCGTGTATAAAAAAGGTTCCAGTTACAGTTTTATTGCAAACAGCTTAAGCGAAAAACTCGTCTTGTGCTTAAATATACCTAATCTACATTCATTCATCTGAGCAAGGCAGCAAGAGCTCATTCAAACCACAAAAAAATTACAGTATAAGCAGAACTCTCTCTCTCTCGTAGTTTTTATACAAGATTTCCCTATGTCATTTACCTAATTGGATTGTTTCGTGTGTGTAGATAGAATTGGTCTCATGGATTATGCATCATTTCAACAAACTCGTGTGTGTGTGTGTGTAGATAGAAATTCCAATGTGTATGATTTCAGATTTGGAAGTCAAGGTTTTTAGCTTTTTAGCTCCCTGCCCTCATAGTCAGAAGTGAATGAAGTGTGTACTATGTGTGTGTGTGTGGGTGAGATAGAAATCAAGAATGCTTTCCGACTTTTTATGATGATTAATCAATTTCCTAACTATTGTTAGGGAGTGATGAATAAGACTGTCTTAAGGATTATTAAAAGTTTATGGCTAGCACAACAGAAAGTCAAAGCATTAAAGTGCCCGAATCTCAGGAACATATATGCACAGAATACATATAATAATGCTCCCAGGGTGTGAGATGATATTGCGTCTAATTAAAACGCAGAATAAATGCCATCAAGTGCTGTGAATGATCCTATAAATATGTAGATTTAATCTAACACACGGAAATAGGAATGAACTCTCCAGAAGACTTTTACTCTGTCTCATTCATTTATGGCTTTTTGTGTCGTCTCAAAGACCACTTGCCTAGTCCCAATCAACTTTGTATCTCCACTTTGTATAGATTGAGTCTTGGTTCAAATTTCAGATGTGTTTTAGACATACGAACATTAATAATAAAGGAGGGTGGATGCAATTAAACATTTTAAAGTCCTACTACACCTTTTGTATTTTAAAAAGTGTGAACAAAAAGTCTATGTAATAATTCCTTTTATATTTCATACGAGTAAAATTGAAGAACTCGTTGCCATTTTATAACAAGTAACTCCAACCAAAGAGCAGTACGTGAATTTAGGTTGGGCAGGAATTATACTTCAATGTTATATTGCTCCGATATCAAAGAAAGTAAAAGTTGCTCACACAGCGAGAGCGAGTTATGTTTGAAAGTTGAATTGTCTTTTTGTTTCTTGGTGAAATGTTTCGATATGAAACGTGACCAGTTTAATATTCGTAGTTTGGAAGTGAACTTTTTATTTGGGCCACACAATAGAATACGCTTTGGCAGATCGTCTTCTGTAGAAACTCTCTCTCTCTCTCTTTCTACACATTGACAGATACAAGTCACTTTCCATTTGCTTTCTCTGAGGCTTTTTCCTCATTGGGATTCTCCATGAACTTGTCACATCCACACTACTAACTTCTCATCCTTTAACTTTTACTCTCTCCCTCTCTGCCTCAATGTATTTCTCCTACACTCGCACTTGGTAATTCCGATTCATTTTCCCAGGCACACACAGACAACCCTCTCTCGCTAATACTTTCTGCTTTCCCTTACAAAAAAGTAGTTGTTGATTCACTCAGAAAGCATTTCCAGGAAATTGACTTTCTCCTCTTACTCAATCAGGATCAAATTTGGAAAGAAATCTTTGAACGCACGTCCTTTTGGGTTTTGTTTTTGAACTGTTGTGGTCTTCATAAGATCCTGTAATACAACATGACACCTGCTACAGCAAAAACAGTTCTTTCATCTTTTAAAATCGCCTAGAACACGTACGAACTATGGTTTCACTTTTCAAGATATCGACATCATCCTTGGGAATATAAATATATATGGCTTTCCATATCGCTCTATTGTCCTAGAGAAAGATTTCCACACGGCCAGATATCTACTTGAGATTTCAAGGAATCCAACCTCTGAACTGCAGACAAAAAGTCAACCCAGAAACATATTGACATACATTCGATCTCTAGTCGAAATTCGAAGCTGTCTCTCATATGAGGAATCATCTTGTGTGCTCTTTCACCGAAACATATCACACTCGCTACTACGAGACAACGAAAGACTAGACTACACGTCATGTGTGGAAGTAAAATAAATATTGCACAGGGTGAGTGCAACTTTTGCACCATGATATCAAAAACTTAATCGAATCTGACGGGGTACTACATGAACCTTCATATTCAAATATTAAGTACTTTTAGACACCCAAACAGGGTGACATATTTTCCGTACACTCTTGTATGTATGGGTGGTTTCGTATTTTAATCAAGATGAGTTAATGGATGCATTTATTAGTGTGCACGTTAATATATAGAGTTGCTTAATGGCACATTCACGTTATTTTTGTCCCCTTCCTCCACGGACTCGGGTAAGTTTAATTTCGATCATAAAATGTTGTGAACCTTTTACACAAAACTCTCTTGAGAGCTGAGTTAGCTCTGACTACGTGTGTATAGTGTACTTTCCCCGTGTGATGCTCAAAAACAGTTCCAATCACCAACCAAATAAAAATTCGTCCAGTGGAGGATGAACTGTAATTACGTGTGAGCGTACATATATTAAAGGGAGGGGGTGTTAGTTGAAATCGATCTATCTGGGAAACTGCGATAATAATGTTTAGTAAACCATTCATTGTTTTATCTCTTTTAAAGGAATCAAAGAGTGTATATGTGCTCTAAAGTCTAAACATCTCACAAAGTTCTTCTTCAAATGCAGGGATCATTTTATTTTTGCTCTCGTTGTTTTAAAGGGAAACTCATCTGAGGATTACATATTAGAAATGAGAAAGGGGTGCAGAGTGAGAGAAGATCAAACAAGGAGAGAAGATTGAAGAATAGTACAAGGGTGAGGTTTAGAGAGGATTTAGATTCAAGTACCAAGGGACTCGCACACAAACGCATTACACATATATATATAATATGTATGTGTAGGGTTTGGGTCAGCTGGAGTTTGAAATTGATATGAACTCCCTTTTGGCTTAAGCAAACAAGATGCGAAAGGATCGGTGAAAATAAATACAATTCAAGCCACACACTCACTACCCGTTATCACATTTGTTCAGAGGGAAGTAAATAAGTGTACAATACACGACGTTACTCAAGGAAAAAACTCAGGGACAAGAAAACCCCCGTCAGGATTTCATCTTCTGGATTTGAAGATTGAAAAAAACTCTTCGGAAAAGATTTTTTCTTCTTGAAAAATCCAGGGCAGAATTGATTTTTCGTGAAATATAATTATTATCGTGGACGCGAAGAGAGAGAGAGAGAGAGAGCGAGGCTTCTTAAACAGATTGCAAAAAGTTTTTAGACTTGTCAATATATATATAAGTTTTGTAATTTTGTAAATAAATACACGGAAAAGTAGTTTTACTTTTTTCCTGAAGCAAATAAGTTATACACTATCAACCCTGCTGCTTTTCAAACAACTGTCATAAGATCATTTTTGCGTTTCATTTTTTGACTAAACACACTTCTAATCGTTTCCTTATATATATTATGGCGGAGACTCCGACGACAAGAGATGTCTGCAAAATTCTCATGAAATTCTCAGCATGAAGCTTCACATTTCTTTTTATCCAGACTCTGAGGAATGTCATAAAAGACTTGAGAAAGTGAGGCAGGCAGGCAGGCAGGCACACACATACGTTTTCAATATCGTTGATTCGGCTGGAGGAAAGTGAGTGGAAAATGGCAGTGTTAAAAGGAGTTTTGAAGCAATCTATTTTATTTGGAGTTTGTACAAGTGAGTGTGTGTGTAGTACAATCGTTTTATTCGATTGAACAAGAATGGCCTTTGACCATTATATGCTGCGTGGCTCTTCACATACCAAAGGCTTCTTATGCTGTAGCTTACTATACACACACAAGTGTGGTGAGAAATAATTCCCGAGAAAAAGGGGACACTTAAATTGACGATTTATTAACTTCAAATCTCACTTTTATTGCGAATGACCAAACCTATTTGACATTCTTATGGCTTTCCTAACAAGAACGGGAGTCCATTAAAGACACAACTTGAGCACTTCTACTGTCACATTACCTTTCAACAATCATCATAGAAGGGATAAGCAAGTAGGGACACACCAGACCATAGTTCACGCTCGATATGACACGCTTAAAGCTTAAGCACACTAAGGTGAAAGAGGTCAACATTTTTATATTTATTTTATATTATAAAGCAAGAATTTTTGTTAAACACAAATTAAGAGTCACATGCAATCAAAAACACAAGATTATCTTCGCTTTTTGAGAAAGAATCCGATGAGCAGATTTTAAAACTGTCAAGTATTAAGATTTAATTTTAAAAGGAAGTGGTATTATCTATGTTACGGTTTGGCCTGAGGGAAGGTAACTTCAAACCTCAAAAGTAACACAAATTAGAATGCGTAAAATTCTTAAAACTTGAGATTCGCGATCATTTCATTTTTTCATCCTACAATTTGGTCCCATCCTTTGATAAACTCACAACATGTTTAAAAGGCGTGGATTCTTTCTTCAAGAAACTACGCCAGGATTTCTTGGTGGTGGTCGTCTTAAGATCTTCGCCTTTGGGTTGCAAGCCTGCGAGTTTAACGATGCATATTGTAATGATTGTAATAATTCGTGTATGTGTGTGTATGCCTATGGCCAGTATATTGTGGAGACAGGAAGAAGACGAAGGCGAGTCGTAGATGCAAATGAATTTCATTTAGTTGGATGGTTGTCAAAGACAGTGGGGAGTCGTCCAGTCAACTCCTTTAAAATTTGTACTAAAGTCACAAAACCACTAAGTTGTCATTTACTCTCCATTTTCTCAAGTAATTATTATGACGACATTACGAGAGAGAGAATAAAACCCAAAGAGATGAGAGAGAAGGTTACACGGATGAACTGCTCTCTCGGAACATTTCTGCACATCTTCCCTTTAGAGAAGTCTGAGGAATTCACTACGTGCATATATATACAAGTGTGTACTAGCATCAGCAGCAGTACAAGTCATCTCTCATCAAAAGCAAAATTAATTTCTTTCGGGTTGTTAATTTCCCCAAGAATATAAGATTTCATCTCTTCGAACCTCCTTCAAGAAAAGAAGTTCATTCGTGCTTGAATGATGAAATGATGACTCTAGGACAAACACTGATAAAAACTTACTCCTTTGCCTCTTCTTTTCTGTGTGTCCGTCTTGTGGTTTATCTTGTCAGATTCTTATCCAAAGCAGTCTCTTTCTATTCACTTCGTCTCTTTCGTCTAATTCTGACCAGACATGCAAGGAGTAAACTCAAGAACATTCTCGTCCACTACACATTGCATACACAAAACAAACTTCAGACCGAATTATGAATAAGCCAAATGAGACACTTCTCACTATTACAACTACTTTACCATTTTGTACGCACGAATTTCTCCAAGTGTATTTGTATGAAAAAGAATATATATACAAGTCCTCTCCTGCGTCCTACTTACTAAATTATGTAAGTTTGTGCATAAAACCGCAGTTCATCATCATTGGTCAACAGAGACAATAAAGCATCTTTTATATGTACAGGACAACTGCGGTAATTATATTCGAGAGTCCGTGTCAATAATATGCTTATTATGCTAATGCCACGCGTGTACATTCAAATAAAATTGATGATTTTGAGGAAGTGTTTGCCTGAATATTATACGATCTGCAATAATCATAATAATATTTTAAATCTGGGAATGAATATTCAATTACTCTCCCTTTTACATTTGTCACATCACGATTGTTATTAGGAAATCGTATAAATCAAACAAATCTCTGTTCACGGGGTAAAATTATGCTAAGCAGTCTGCACATTCAGTAATTGTAGGTTAAGCGTCCACACTAAACACACTTCAAAACGATTAAAAAGCTAAATAAAAAACCTTACAGTGATTATGAACTAACTTGTAAACTGCAAGTAGAATTGTGTAAACCTTATTCAGTAATGACACAACGTTGATAACGCTAACAAAATAACATCTTAAGAGAGTATACGCTTAGTAAACGTGAATAATATGAAGTGGACTAAACTTTCTAATTTGTCTTTTACATAATCTGATGATAGCTGAGTGAGATAATAAGTCTCTAAAGTTATTAAGCCAAAGAGTTTATACACAGAATTTGAGTCATATTTGAAGTCTTCGTCTATTCATCCATGGAGAAGTCTTTGAATAAAGAAAAGTTTCAATAAAGAGTAAAATGCGCGATGGTTTTAACGAGGTAAAGATTTATTAGAATGGAGAGAATAATGGATTAGTCGTGCAGTTAAAAAACACTTTATCTCAATAACTAATCTCTCTCCGTTTGATTCAATAGCTTCAGTTTCTTCTCTCACTAAATCTTAATTCAACTTGTTTTTATTATACATTCGAGTGTAATCACACAAGTTGAGTAATAGCACTAGATTTTAATTTAATTTTAATCAGCAAAATCATCGCAAAACCATCACCATCACCACCACCACCACCACTAGATCATACACATACACACTTCAGCCTAGTGTGTGTATGTGTGTGTGATTTAACACATTTAACAAGACACGAAGAAGATGAATAAGAAAAGAAGAAGCTGAAGAGGAAGTTTTTATTGCCATAATTTACCATCGGCAGCTCATCATCCTTGCACTTTCATACGAGAATTTCATGACTTTTTGACACTGACAGACATCTTTAATGAAATCATGTGCGATACTTATCATATCTTAGGAAATGAACATTTTCTTCCCTCGTCTCATTACACACATTTACCACAAGTGTGGAGATTCTGCATGTCTGTCCTGTGTGTGCCTTTGGTGTGTGTTCAACAAATGATGATGAGTGCAAAAAAGTCCTCAAGAACCTGAAACTTGAAAACTTGTGAACCAGTGTGTATGAGATGTCTGTTGCATGATTAATTATTCATATTTCGAATCTGAAATTTAAATTGATGACCTCTTTATTTCGCAGGTTCGCTGACGCCTTGTGATCACAAAATCATAAATATGTACAAGTATACGCACAGTTTAATGTGAAGCATGTATGGATGTGTTTGTTTTGTGTATTTGTATACATCACCGCAGTCTTGTCGTGAATTAAGGAGCTTTGTTTAGATTAGCATTGGCAAAAAACTGACTTTGCAATTTGTAATCAATTAGACGCACGGTGTTCAAGTTCTAATGATAAACCATTTATTGAGGTAGACTCTCATCTGCTCCTGCTACCTCCAAATCTTATACATCCTAGTGATTTGATGTTTCAACGAGAATCCAGTTTCAGAATCCAATTATTCGGAAGAGTGAAAAACGATACAGAATCTGATAAAACACTACACGATGTCAACAGCCAATTATTTCGTGGCCGGATGAATTATTATCACCCAAATCCAAAGTCCCTATGTGTATATAAATGTATAAAGCTCATGCTGTCACCAAAGTCAAAAGTCAACTGTGATTTGTGACTTTATTGAAATGCAAGATGATCTGCTTCGCTGCTCTCTCTGAGACAAATAACAGGGAAAAGGTAGAATAATTTGTCATTTATTCTCTTACAAACGAGTTTCTACTGCCAAAGAATAACACAAATTGAGATGAGAGAGAGAGAGAGTCTAATATAACGAACTCGTTATTGAAAAAGAGTCAAATTTTAGAAATTTGAAACTTGTCCAGCAGCTGCAGTGGATCTTAACAAGGCCACGTAAACTATACATTGTTACTTTTGATCTGAATATACACAAGTGGATATCTGGTAGTTGTAGGGGAAACCAACGAAAAGCATCTAACTTACAGTCGTATATATGACTTGTTTAATATTACATGTCTGTCGTCAACTTCTTTCAAAAGCTGATTGACACGGTTTTTAAAATACGGCGAGGAAGCGATGAAAGAAGAATTGAATTTTCGACACTCAATCAAATCAAGCCCCTACAAAAATTTACACCTTCTTTTTATTTGTTTAAATAAGTAAAATGTTGATAGAAATGACGGGACAGTTCAACTGTGAGGCATATATACACGAAGAAGGATGCAACAATGTTATCATTATCACCAGAATTTCAATTTTATAAAGGGAGGTTCCTTCCCAGAAATGAACTTGGATTGAAACTCAAAACGAGAGTGTTATTTATTAGAAATATCTATATACTTGCAAGCATATTGCATTTCTATTTACTGTTCTCTATCGACACTGCATCGAGTCCAAGGAATTTCAGGTTTCGTGAGCTAATTGGCCTTTCTATCACATTGTTTGATGTGACTGTGTGTTTAATTATGAGATCAAAACTTCTCATTCAAAAGTTAATCAAGTCAAAACTGAAACCACAATTATTATTTATATCCCACCATTTGTTTTTTGTCTGAAGTCAGAATCAGAATTGTTTTAAGGTCAATCATAGCCTTAAACAAACTCGCTCGTGCTCAGCTCTTTAATTCAAGTAAGCGAGTTGATTTCAATAGAACCACAGAGTTTGCATTGTACCTATAGTAGACAGGTGGATAGGTATCCTTTTACTTTTTAAACCTTACACGAATACACTCCGCGTGGCATTCGACTCCTCACACAAGAATGAATCGTGATATTATTATTTCTGAAGCATCATCGAATTCCTTCGAATCGAGATCGAATTCAGCCTCGTAATACTCAATACTCACCACACCAAACCCGCATTAAATTCTTACGTAGCAATGATAATATATTTACTGTAGCGCCGCTATGCGCTGTGACCCTCGCAGTGTCCTTGAAGGAAGGGGGGATGTAGAGGTGCAAGAAACTATTCCCAA
>Ga0194135_10001236_pt1 | contig 15086 bp, 17 predicted proteins | sample LitLau_LLRF_2013_FD_134024 | JGI IMG/M metagenome (GOLD analysis project Ga0194135, IMG submission 134024) | Freshwater sediment microbial communities in response to fracking from North America - Little Laurel Run_MetaG_LLRF_2013 (version 2) | ecosystem: Environmental > Aquatic > Freshwater >...
GACACGTGTCTCATATTACCCAGCACTGTAAGTTTTAGCGCGGGCATAAATTTAAATCTATTGACTGAATGATTTGTGTTTTGTGGGGCTCATTCGATCCTTGTTGTCCGAAGAGTTCAGACGTATATTATTCTGCTCTGTGTGAAAATCGTGGAATTTTTTTGGAGGGTTTGGGTTATGCGTTGCATGCATGCTTCGAACTTCAAGGAAGGTACTCAGGTAAGAATAACCAGTTTCGAATTTAATTCTAAAAAACTTTGTTGGTAGGTATTTTATGTTTTAACTTATTTCGATTTTTTTTATCCTAATAGAACAAGATGGCTGCTGCTAAAGATATTCGCGTCGGAGAAGAGGTGGCTAGCGTCAATTCAGATACTGAGACAGACCCTTCAAGGATTGTTGAAACCGTATATGAGGACATCGATGTTTCAGACTCTGAGGAAGTACCTGAATCTTCAATGGTAAGTGTTCATCGGCGAGTTTAATTTAGTTACTGGCATTTGTAGAAAGCCCCTATAATATAGTTTGAAAATGTTTACTTTAGATACCGAACGTGCATGGGATTGCGTTAAGCTTGCAGGAATACATGCCCTGGCATATAAACAAGGACTTCACAGAAGCTTTTCTTCAGGCAACACTGAAAGTTTTACTTAGTTCAGATAAAGAAAACTGGCACATGTTAGCTTCAAATAAAGACGATTTCGAAGATGACGCAATTAGTGTCACGAATGCCTCATCTGCAGTTGGAAGGTCAGAATCTGCAGCCACTAAAGCGAAGCGCGTTTCCTTTGGATTGATTGGTGCAGCACTTCGTAAAATTTTGCTAGAAAAAGGATACAATAAGAGCATGTTGCCTGCCTCAGACCACTTCCGTAATGGCGTAAAAGGTGCAATTCAAAAGTATTTTAAGAATACTCTACCTATTAAAGAAAAAGATAAGAACGGCAAAGTGGTTTCTGCGAAAGCCATGGAAAAGTTCCGGTCCATATACGCGGCATTTATTGTCAAACTTTACTGTAAGTATAAATTTATGTCAATCTGGGAATATGTGTGCTTCTTTATTAGGGATTCTGTTAATCAAAGGTTTTTGGGAATTAAAGGTAGCAAATACGGTTACGATAACGATTACGAGACTGTATTGGACGTCCTGGGAAAACACATTGCAGAACCAGCTCTGAAAGGACCAGAGTATTGTGAATTGTTAGAGTATAAGCTGGTTCTCAGCTCAGAGACTATCGTAAAATATCAACTTGCGTTTGCTCTTTTGGATACTTTGCCATATAATCAGTTACGACAGCACGGTAAGTGAAGGAATTATTTATGCGTCACTTAAGTTTTTCTTTCTTTATCCTTGTTAACTCACTTTTATTAAACTCAAATTGCAGAAGTTTTCCGACAAGGGCCAAAAAAGAAAGTTATGGATGAATATTTAGAAGATTGCCCTGAAAGCACCCAGCAAACATATGTTCACACTATTTCTCAGATACCTCAAGTTGATGGAGAAGATGAATTAACGCCCTTAGAGGAGCGAATAGCAATTCGGAAAAAGCAGGTCACAAGCTGCAAACAACAAATTCAGCAACACCAAATTTCCATTCAGGGATTGGAAGAGCGAAAAATAAATTTGGAAAGAGAAATAAATAGTCTGATTTATCAATTGGAACAAAGGAAAAACGCGGAGACATTTGTTCAAGGTGTCCGAAACGCTGTTCATAACGATGAAAGTGTCTTTAAATCTATGACAGATGTAGTGATCTCCGTAGCTCCATTAATGGCAGAAATATTACCAAAAGTAGAAGCTGAAAGGATGAAGTTAGCCGTTGCTGAGGCTATTCACAAACTTGAAGCCGAAGTGGCAAATAAATCGTTGAATGCTCCAGGACTTGCAGAATTTCTTGACCCAGGAAAGTCTCCAGTACTTCCAAGTACTAGTGTGTTACCGTTGGATCCGTTAGTATCTGCTATGCAAGCATCTGGAATAATTGAAGATGCTGATGCTCATCGCGTGCCTGTTGATTCCGCTCAAGGCGCTAATAGTCATGGCGATAACGATTCTCAGGCAAATTCAGGTTCAGAGATTGATCCGGATGGTCACAATGACGAAGGTGGTGGCACTACAAGTGACCTCGAAAGCGAACCAATTGAAAACGAAGATAATGAAGAGTTGTCCGGGGGTGCAGAAGAAGATCCCAAAAAAAAGAAAAAAACACTTAAAACAAAAAAAAAGTTACTTGGACCAGCTAGTAAGAGGAAGAAAACTGAAGACAATGCAGGAAACGTACCAAATCTCACAAGAAGTTTGCTTGCTAAGATGAAACAGGCCAGAGAACAAAACTGAACGCAGCCAACTAAATATCTTTTATTTCATTTATTTCATTTATTTCATTATCTTTGTAATTCTTTCTTTATAATTTCTTTTTTACCCGGTGATGGTTAATAAATCCCCAAGCTTCAATGACTTGGGTTAAAAATGTAAACGTCTAAAAAACTTAGTTCTTCTGTATTTAAATTTTACCAAATTTCCATTTCCATTTACATGAAATAACATCAATCTAAATCCCACAATACATTTCCAGTGTATTGTTTTAAAAATTTTAACGGGGGTTAATGTTTACTTAAAATCGCGGGAATAAAACAAGAGTTAGAGTGTACGTGCGGTTAAGAATTGAATCATTCGTTGACTCGAGTTCGGCTTTTCGTTGGCTCGAGTTCGGCCTTTCGTTGACTCGAGTTCGTCCTTTCGTTGACTCGAGTTCGGCCTTTCGTTGACTCGAGTTCGGCCTTTCGTTGACTCGAGTTCGGCGGGTTTTATTATTCAAAAGTGGTGGTAGGTAGGAACAAGGTTTAGTCAAGTTTTGTAGGTTCAAGTGACAACATTTACTGCTATTCTCTTTCCACAATCTTCTTGATTATTTTTTTTGTCGGTATGGCTGAAAACAGGGTGTTTGTCCCCTATCAGGTTGTTAGTAAATATTCGGACAGGAAGCATCCAGCTGAGATTGTTGAAACTGCCAGTCTTGCCAGCATCAAGTTAATTGAACCCCATTACGATCATTCCATACCAGACTGTATTGTACACAAAAAAACTGGATCTTTATCAGGGGTCCAAATGGACGCGATTCTATTCGCAGGACAGGCTCACTGCAAAAGTTTAAATGGTACAAAAGCGGTTCGCAGGGGATTTCTAATAGGTAATTTTTTGTGTTTAACAATAGACATTGAATTTCTTGTTTTTAACCATCGACATTGAAAGGGAAGACAATGCTCTGCGCTATGCTTTACACAAACTCACTTGATCTACCATGTATTGAAATTATTACTATAAGGCATACGTTAGAGACAGAGCCCCATCTTCCGGTGTTTTTATTTACTGTTTCTAGTTATGTGGGCTTTGTGTAGAAATAAGTAAGGTTACGTGAAGTTAGGTTCCGTTAATAGAAGATTCCGCAGCAAAAGCCACTGTCGCTTCAAGCTGTTTCTCCTATCCCTGGATTCAGCTTCATCTTGCCTTTCAATGTCTATGTTTTACACAAACGCACCCACAAACCTAGCAAAGTTATAATGTTAGTATCGAACTAAACTTTTTTATGTTTGCCTAATCATCATGCACCTAAATTTAAGGTGACGGAACAGGAGTAGGAAAGGGAAGAGAATTAGCCGGCATTATTTTGGACAACGAGCAAAAAGGAAGAAAAAAGCACCTTTGGCTATCTTGTTCTCCTTTGCTTATCGAAGACGCGCAGAGGGACATAAAATATTTGCTACGGCCAATGAAAAACAATCCAGAGTGTCCTGAGATCAACGTTTTTCCACTGCCAAGCGAGTATCGTAAAATAAATGCGACTTCTGGGGTGCTTTTTTGCACCTACTCCTCGTTAGGGAGCCACAAAGGAATCACCACAAAAAATGAAGGACAGTTTGAATCCAGATTAGAGCAAATCTTAGACTGGGTTGGTGGAAGTGATTTCACAGGCGTTGTAAGTTACCTTTAAATTTTAAATTTAAATTTCACATTTATCTTTGTCTATGTTGCTGAGTTTACAAGCTTCGCTAGCTTTACATATGAAATATTTTATTAGATGATTTTTGATGAAGCACACAAAGCAAAGGGGTACACCGATGATGACAATTTAAAGAGTTCAATTGTTGGAGACGCCGTTGTAAAATTACAAAAAAAATGTCCTGGTGCTCGAGTAATTTACGTGTCCGCAACATTTGCATCTAACATTCGAGACATGTTGTTTATGGAAAGGTTGGGTTTATGGGGAACAAAATATACATCATTTAATACGGCGGGTTCCTTTTTTGACTTCGTTGAAGAAAAGTAAACACAAATTTTGACTGAAACAGAAATTCAAATGTTTGTATTACATTCTAATGTGCTCAATTTGATTTCTAGAGGAATTGCAGGTTATGAAGTAGCCGCTTGCGAAATGAAATCCAGAGGAATGTGCATTAGCAGGCATTTATCATTCAGCGGGTGTACTTTTGAGCTGGTCAAGACCACATCATCCCCGCAATTTACCGACCTTTACAGGAAATGCTCCGAACTCGTACGTGCAGGAATTATAAATTAAATTTTCCACACGTATAGGGTGAACCAGAATGAGCTGTATTTCCATAACTACTTCAAATTCGCCATGTTACTGGCTATGGAGAAGAGGCTTCTCCGCATAGCTCATACTGACTCATCCTATATTAAATCCTAAAGTATACAAGTAAAACTAAAAGTAAAATTCTTCTACAGTGGATTAACATTATCCAAATCTGCCCAGCAAGCAAAAGCAGTATAATGTGGGCAAGTGCCCAAAAGTTTTTTCGAGCACTTTGTGTAGCAACAAAAATGCCAGAACTTTTGAACCAAATAAAAACGGCTAGAGAACAAAATATGTCAGTGGTTGTTGGATTACAATCAACAGGAGAGGCAGCCTACAAGCGTTTTTGCAAGAGTCCATACCATGATGAAACTGATTTGTTTTCTCCTTGCCAGTAATTTTTTTTAAATTATTATTTCAAAATTAAAAATTTTTATTAAAAAAACCAAATTTTTGCTTTTAGAGCCCATTTAGAGCAGTTACTTTTGCAGAGAGGCTCGAAAAGATCCGCTGATGGGTTCGAATTTTCGGCTGTTGATCTTGGTTTGCGGTTAAAGCGCACTCAAGCTCCTTCGAAAAATGCCATTGTTCAGCTTGGCAAGCGTAAAAAATTCAGTACGTTATCCCTCTTAGCACGTCGCTATAAAACCGTGATATATGCGCTTATAAACCGTTATATATATGTAGTATTGTTGTCAAATAATTGCAGACGCTGGTGTCATGAAAAAACGCAAACTTAAACTCACAGATGACGAGAGTGACACAGATTCGGAAAATGATGTTTTAGACATCGAAGTCAGTGATGATGATACAACAGATAGTGAAGGGTTAAGCATGTTTGACAGTGAAACTGAAGAGAACCCGGCACCAGCACGGAATTCCAAGCAAGAAGCTAGGGAAAAAATTTGTACTTTGTACAAAGAAATCTCCCACTTATTACCCCTTAATCCCATTGACGTCATATGCGCCGAATTTGGGGATGGAAATGTTTCCGAGGTTAGTGTTGTTTCTGGTTGATTTTTTTAAAAAACCTGTTTGACTTTGCACTTTGTGAGTTTCTTCTTTAAACCGTCTTTTAAATTTTACAACTCGAATTGACACTTCATTTGTTTTTGCAGATGACTGGTCGTTTATCCGTTCAAGTTCTTAGGAAAACCGAAAACGGGTACGCTGCGGTTTGTCAAATGAATCGCGCAAAAACAAAAGTTACAAATCCAATAAAAATAGGTAAAGGATATTAATTGTTTTAAACAGAATTTCTCTTTAAATTCAACTAAATTTCTTTTTATTTTTTAAAAACAGCTCATTCGGCTTTTCAGGCAGGATTGAAGAAAATTGCTATTATTTCGGATGCTGCGTCAACTGGAATATCTTTGCATTCAGACAAGAAATGCGGCAACAAAGAGCAAAGAATTCATATCATTTTGGAATCTCCATGGTCCGCTATGAATACTAGTCAGCAAATTGGAAGAACTAATCGGTCAAATCAAGTGCAGTCACCAAAATACGTCGTTTTGATGTCGGATGTTCCAGGAGAAAAGCGATTTGCGACAGCTCTAGCTGGTCGTATGGGCAGTTTAGGAGCGTTGTGTAAGGGAGATAGAAATTCATCGCTCGGAAATTTATGGAATGAATATGATATTCCTGCCAGAGTGTCCAAAAAAGCTATTAAAGAGCTTACAAATAATATAGCCGGAGGAGAATCAAACCTGGTTTTTTTTCACAAAACAAAGGAAGAAGAAGAAAGAAACAGGCTGCTTACTTCTCTTTGTTTGCTGAAAATTGTGGCTAAAAACGAAAAAGGAGTATACAAGACATTTCCAGCTGTAACTTCCCATGAAAAATTTACGAATAGATTACTGTGTTTGAACATGCAAACACAAGGACGTTTGTTTAGTTATTTAGATGAAGCAATTGACTACGTATGGACATTAATCCGCCAAAATTTGTACCCAAACCCAGGATATGATTCGATAGAAGGTTAAATCAGTTTATTTCAATTTTTAGCATGGAATTAGTTAATTCAACTTTGTTGAAAAATTTGCATTTTAGAATTGTCAGATAAAGTGGGTTGCACTTTTGAAGAAGTAGAATGCATCATATACAACTTAAACTCACAAGTTTCATCACGCTTGATTAGTTTCCGAAAAACCGACATTTTGTCATGGGAAGAGGCAAAAATGGAAATTGAAAAACGCCGCAATCAAAAGCAACAGCCACGATTTTATGGTAAAACATTTGACACTGGAAGAACAAAAGTTTACCTTACTTTCAAAGCCGAACCAGGATCTTCAAGGCAGTGTGTGTTTAGAGCCTCTTCGAAATCTTATGTAAGATTTTTTAGCTGAGCTCTTATTTAAGTAAGATTGAGCTACTGTGTTGATAAATCTACTTTACACAGGTTGAAAAGACCATGCAACATATTTTAAGAGCTGGATTTCAAAAAATCTCTGTTGAAGAAGCCAAACTGAATTGGAACTTAGCCCATCAAGCTTTTAGGGAAGGAAAATGTTCCAATTGGATAAAAAGGTACGCTTCTTGTAACATTTCTAATTAAATATTACAAGGAAAATAACATGTACGCAAATCAACATTTGCATTTTTTTAGTGACCGCTCATGCAGTATGATTTGTGAACACAAAATTCCCACGCTGAAATTTGGCGTTGTTGTTGGAGGTCTTCTCAGTGTATGGGATAACTTGTCAAACATTCTGGATTCTACAAAATTTGTTCGCCATTTAATTGAAGGCAGAAATTTGTTGGGAATTTATGTTCCAGGATCAAAAATTGAGAATGCTAAAATAGTTTTACACAAATTGTGTCAAGTCAAAACATAGTCAATGTCATAAGGCCCTACTTATCAATTGAAACAGCTTGTTTAGTTATAACCGATAAATTGGATTTGATGATCTCTTGTATCACTTTCGCTGGTGTGTTTACTTTCAAATAAAAATAAACTAAAGAAATGGTTTCTTCGACTGAACTGTATGTAGCTGCTTTGATTTTTCGCATTTCAACTTTGTGGTCCATAAAATCTAGAAACTTTCAAAATATTTCTATTTTTAGACGTGTTGTTTAATTGGAAAGAAATCAATTATAACAAAAAATATTCAAACGAAAACAAAGACATTAAGTCCTAATGTCTGCAATGAGAAATAAATACTTCTTTCTTTAAATGCTGAATTTTGAAATGGTAAGGTACCATGATTTTGTCATTGTGCGTTATTTCGTAAGTCCTTATACCAAAACCGAACCCGAGTCATATAAAATTTAATCAGTGTTTGTGTGAAAACCCAGTACAAAGGTTTTAATTCCTGTCGTATCACTGCACTGACCGATCAACATTCTTAGTTTTCTAATTTTCAAAATAGTAATGTTTTGTTGCGTTTTATATTTCCTTGCATTTTAAAGAGCTTTTAAAAATGAGTTCGTCCAACTAATACGTCAATACGGGCAAATAAGGCTGACCCTGGTTGCTATCCGTGCTTACCTAGGCAACGTAAAAAACATCATCATCATCGCCTCATAAGTAGTGAAAAAATATTATTTATTCCATTGTCAATGGTCAATGACGCATTGGATATTGTCCCCTTGCCGACTGGTGCTGTTGGAGACAACCTGTAGCATCTTAATTCCAACTTATTTGATAACTTGATACGCTCATTTCTAATTTGATTTGCAGTCGCGGTTAAGATTCTGTAGAGGAAGGTTGTCTTGTAAGTGCTCTTACGGAACATCTGTCGGATATTTTTTTTAAGGGTTTTCAATGCCTCAAGAAGAAGAAAAAGCTGTTTTTCTACAAACAGTAAAGGAATTACTGGATTTACGCAGTAGCAGTAACCCAGTTTCACAAGAAGTTTACCAGGCGTTTTTAGAGTAGGATGGCTCGTGCGAATTTCTTTACCAACATGTATACCTTAAAAAGTTCTGTTTTGATTTGCAGTCTAGTGCTTGAATGTGCCGAAGTAGTTCTTGATGCGGGAGAATCCAAAACCACAGCAGCATAATGTCTCAAACGTCAGAACCAGATTGGGATAGTGAAAATGATACACCAAGAAAAAGACCTCGGAAAGCAAATTTTTCGAAGGAAGAGGAAAGCCTTATTTTAGATTATGTTGTTGCGAATCCAAAAAAACCATTAAGGACAACCTTGAAATCTCTGATTGAAAACAAAGTAAGAGCTTTCGTTTTCATACGTTTTTTTAAGCAACGGCTTATGTTTCTTATAACAACAAATTTCGCGTTCGCTTGCAGGTTATAGACAGATCGCTGAATTCTGTTTATGAGCGTACTAGAGAATTTTTACTACCAGCAATTCAAGAAGGGGTGTATGAACGAGAAGGTATTGACAAGTCGATTAGCGCAACTCAGTATACCCCTAAAAGTAAACGGTATTTGCCAAAGAAGAACGGAAGGACCACAATCACTCCTAAAGAGGTGTCAAATGTTGCAAAATTTTTGATAAACGCAAATGACAAAATTGCACCAACTTCACAGTGTTTTTGGGAGAGACATTTGCAGGTAAAACAGTACAAAGAAAAAGGTTAGAGCACAAGTGTTAGAGGTTTAAACTTAATAATTCTGAAACTCTTCCAGGAAATTGACATACAAGACAAGCATGCATCTCGGCTGGTGACAATTTTTCGTAATCACATCCGAAATAAAGAAGATTCATTACAATTGTCGGAAGATGAAAAATGCGCTTTGAAGCACAAGTTAGGAGTATCTAGCAGGGTAAGAAACAAAACAAATTGTTAAAAACAAAATAATATTTTTGCAGAACGGATAGTTTGTTAATCCAATTTTGTTATTAGCAACTGTTTAAGGAGAAGGACAAAGAGGGTAACAAGAAAGAAGGTATCAACGGTAACGTGGAAGAATGTAAGATAAATGATAAATGGTAGATTAAGATTATTTCAAACTTGAAACTAAAAAACAATAAAAACATGCTTTTTCAAATCTTAAGGTACTAATGGGAAAAAGCATCGACAAACGTCCACGAAATCTTCAAGTGTGTCTAATTTGGAGGGTATTTCTTTACGCAAGGAAGATCTTCAGGCTCAGAGTGCAGTCTCCCACCAAGATGCTGGTTGGCTTACATTTTATATGGGGTGCTTGGACGTCGTGTTTAAATAGTTTTTAACTATAAGTTTTGGTTGCAGAACCTCTACTTACCAATGAAGAATTTGACAAAGAAGCTCTTAAAATTTCTGGACTAGTTTATGATTTGGCACAAAAAGGAACATTACAGGAGAAACTTATTTACTCAATAGTTGTGAAGTATGTTATAATGCGTTATTTGTGTTGTATACTGCAGGGTTATAATTTAAATTTTAAATTGTTTGAGTAGACAGATTATCAGACTGCGTGAGATTGTCGCAAAGAATGGAGTCAACAATTCAACGAGGCCCTAAGTTAATCGACGGAATCGCTGTATTACACACTAATTGGAATTTTTTTGAAAGTTTATCAAGTGTTCACATTCCGTTGCCGTTTGTTTTCCTTCCGTCAGAAGTGTCAAAATCTATTAAAGGAACACGAATTCTCAGACAGTTTAAATACATGTGGAGTGCAAAACTTTTTAGTGCCAATAGCTTTAATGTGAAACTTATTATATGTTCCAATTTGCGTAACATTCCCTATGTCCAAGTTTCAAAAAATACACGTGCAGCATTTGAAAAATCTCTCACAAGACTATCTGCAAATTTTTCCACTTGCACAAATAAATACCATGACCAAACGAACGCGGACGCCTTAAAACAATTTTGTGTAATGCAATGTGACTTCAAACAGTTCGGTTATTTGTTGGAGCAAGATTTAGCGATCGTAACAAACCAGGAATACGCTGATCCGTTTTCAGCGGATCCTGCTCAGCATGGGTGTGTTAAAGCCTTTTTTCTTGCGTCTTCTTTCGGTCAAAATGCAGAGTTTGATTGCATAAAAGAAAATCTGCACTTGGATTGGGTGAATGTTAGTGAAGTTATTGTACATATTGCAGTCGACTTTAATCAATCTCAAAGGGTGCTTTTTTGGAGACGTAAAAATGTTACCGAAGTTTTTGATTGCCACCCAAATTATGAATATTCTAATATCGGTGTAAGAGGATGTGGAAATTTTTATTTTATTCCTCCGCGCATGGAAGGCGAAGTGTGTTTTTCCCTGATTAAATTATACAGTGAATTAACAAAGTTTGCGAAATCAACGTTTGCATTTAAAAAAAGTGAAGTAGCAAAGTTCTTAGCTGAAAATGACGGGGCATCTCACCATTTATTTCACCAGGCTCGACGAAGAATTTTGCAAAAGATCAAGCATTTTGAACAAATGTGCTCGACAGTAGACAAGTGTGTGGAATCTACTGCTAAATACGAACAGACCGGCGCCCGTTTGGAATGCTTGGTTTCTGTTTTTGGCGGTACGGATCGATGGAAGGAATTAAGTGATTATTTCGATTTAATGTTAGAAACGAACAACTTTCAAAACCCCGACCTTTTCATCTCTACTCCTGTATCCAAGATTACAGCTAGACAGAAGTTTTACGTTAAACCTGCTATTAGGACCATTCAAGCTCACTTGGAAAAATTGAAACGGACTCTAATATCAGAGAATGAGGTTTTTGATTTTACATTTGGTACGCAAGGCTCATACTTCACGACTGGAGAATGATGAAAATTAAAAAGGCATTTGTTTTCTAGGTCATTATTTAGATGTGGCCTCTTCCGAAATTCTGTGTTGTTTTATGCTGTACGGATCCGCCGTGTCAACGAAAGGCCAGAAGAAACACAATAATAGACTAGTAGGCAGATTGGGTTTAAATACCACCCGGTTTTATGACGAGAGAAAACCACTCAACTGCGTTCTGGGCGGTTCAGCATTAAGTATTGAGGACGGATATGTGTCATATGTTGGTCCCTTTGATTCTAATATCTTGACTTCAATGAACACTGAGTTTCCAAAAAAATCTCAAATTAATTTTTCTACTTTCTCTTTGATGCTTGAAACTTTTAATTTAAGTCGATTGGAAGAAATGTACAACTTTATGGTAAAATGTCTAATAGCTTCATCATTATCGGTTTTCAAAGGTTCAGGAGTAGACGTGTCTCAAACATGCAGATTTGCTGGAGTATACTCTTCTAAGCAAGTTACATCCGTGGATGAGTTCGTTGAAATGTTACTGTCGACGGCAACAAGTAATTTAGCAGGCCATTCCTTAGTTCTCAGCTTACGGGAAATAATTAGGCGATATTTTGATGATGTTAGTAAATACCGGGTTTTTTTTGAAGGTTTTGCTTGCTATTTCAGAGATGTTCTTGTAAATAAAAGGTGTCCTTTTTTGTTTGGGTTGCCTAAATTCAAAAAAACTTTCGTGGTAGTTCCAACGTATGGCTCACAATCCTCTAACGATATTGTTATAATATTAGTGGAATGTTTTAATCTTAAGTATGTGTACCACAAGGTTGATCAACAAAGTTTGTACAATATATTTGCAGAACTGTGGGACATTATTAAGTACATACCTAATTCTGTGTGGAAATGTTTCAAAAAGTTTGATAGCCTCTTTTGCGAGATTCTAAAATGTTTAACTCTACATAAAAGTTTGAGTCCCGATGCTGTGCTAGATTATTTTGTTTAAGCAATATAATTTTGAAGTTGATTTAAGTGGTATTGAATTAAGTATTCTTAGATCTGTACATAAGTATCTCATGTAATAAAATTGTTTGAACCGGAATACTTCTTATGATAATAATAAATAATAATTACTAGCACTGATACTAAACCTAATTACTTATTTATTAACGGAAGAATAATTCATTTTAGAATGTACAAGGAGAGTTATGCTGACTGATTTTATTACCTCATTGCCATCAGTTAAAGCAGAAATATCGTGTTAACAAATGAACTGATCCCAATCTAATCCCCGAACATAATGTTACATAAACCGTTCCACATTATTCTAGCTGTCATTTTAAATCTCTTTAATTAGCATTTTTTTAAATACTTCTGGCTACTTTCCAGCTGATACGGTGCTATCTAACGAACTCAAATGTCAACTGTTGCTCTTGGAATTTCATTATATCAAACTCATACTTACTCTTGGATCATTTATATCTGATATTAATTTAAAAGCATCAAGGTGAATCATCTTAATATTCAAAACTAAAGTCACAATTGAATATGGACAATCTTTTTGATTGTCTGTATTTAATTTAAACATGCAAAGCATGTAACAGAAATGGCCTATTTTAGCAAAAGTAAATGAGACAGAGCCGAAATTCTGTGGCGCGTCTTGTACCCGAGCTAAAGGTTCAGTATCAGAAAATCAGGAGGCGGGTCTTACAGATTTATTCTAGACAAGAAGGGCTACTGCAGAGAATGCGATAAAGGTCACGATCTAATAGAAGTGCGAGACCTGTTAGATGTCAAAATTGAGAATTTCTTCTCTGCCTACGATCTCATTCTGAAGAACAAGCCGTTTGAAGCAATCATATTGTTGGGACCATGCATGCAGTACTTCCAAAAAAATGTGACTCCCCCTTACAACAAAATATGCATGAGTCAAGACTAAACTTGTTATTGAAAATGAGCGACTCTTCGGGGTTTAGTCCATGGGAGAGAGAGGTATTCAGGATTTTATATTTGGGCAAAGACAAGTGTGGGAAGGGAAATCTGCTAAGTGAAGAAACTCATCTTAAGATGTGAAAGCAAAGTTCTGTGCTACGATGTACGGGAACGCAAATCACAATGTGAAATCCATTTGTCAGTTGTCATCAGCGTAAAAGAGACTCTTCCCCCGGAAGAATACAATAGAAAGTAACAAGTGTGGCACATAATCTTGCTCCCCAGCAGTCCCTGGTTTAAAGTAGTAGCTATCTAATAACGAAATACTTTCCTTTCGTATTACTCCAATTGCATACAGTGTCCTATATAATATTCAGGTTATAGCTGCACAGAAGTCTGAATGAACAAAACCGAAGGCTCAATGAGCTACGCTGTGCGGTAAAAGTTGTAAAAACCAATACATATGAATCGAACGTCAGAACGCTATGCTCATTGCAAACTCTTGGTATGTTGTTCTTCTCATCGTCATTTTATGGTAAAATGCTGCTGACTCAAATAATTAAAATTGAATACAACCCATTCTGACTTTTGATGATTCGAAGATAATATTCTTTAGGTAGTGGAAGTAAGACATTGATTCTGTTGAAAGGTTAAGTAGTAGTTAAAAGGAATAACAGAATATGAAGAAATGCAGATGATGAATAAATGAAAGACGACAAACTAAGCACCATTGAACTTTCATCAACGATATAAATAATATTTATTAGGTTAGGTTAGGTTAACGAATTCATACGAGTATTAAAAAACCTCATGTTTAACCTGAAGCAAATTAAGCTTAAACAAAACGTTTTTCTATAAAGTTCATGCAATAGAAAAAAAGGGCATCTTACTAATGGATTTCTATATGAAACCAATAATCCATTGCTTACAAATAAAGAGGCTTACAAATTTCAAAGTTGACTTGACTATATTAGACGTTAGTAAAGTTAAGTGAAATTAAAACTTTAGTACTAGTAACTGTAGCAGACTGATTCTAATAACCTAATTCCATAATATCAGCATCATCGTTGAGATATAACACCGCATTCAATGCCGAGTCAATCTCCCCCGTCTTAGGCCAATGCAGTGTTTGCCCTATGCGAAGCTGAAAGGCTATGCATGCCGGCATAATTCCACAGCCATTAGGAACTGGCCATAACGGACACTTACTTGGATAGGTAAGTGCTGCACTGTAAGGTCCGTAACCCAACCCGAACTTCTGTTTCAGAATGGGAATCAAGTACTTTTGCAAGTTCTCCTTGAGATCCAAATCTTCTCCATTCACATCATACACCATGAATCTGCAAGATATTCATTAATAATTAGATTTATAGGTAATTATAAATAATTATCAATATTCTTGCTTATAAAAAGCTAGTCTACCTCTTTGAATTAGAGTTATACACAAGCGAAAAAGCGTGATTGTTAGCATCATTCCCATCGTCCAACCACCTAATCGGCAAATGAATGATATTCTTTTTCTTGAATAGCTTTTTAAGCTCAGCTCCAGTTTTTCCTCCCGGGTACTTACAGCTGATCGTTCCGTCTTCAGCTTTCGTGAGGTCGAACAACCCTAAAAGATTAAGCGACAACGAAGACGATGTGGTCCCGACGACTTTTAAAAAGCGATTGAGGCCATCAGTGGATAACCCCTTCCCGGCTAATGCTTGAGAATTCCTTATCCTCACCATCGCTGCAATGAATAAAACCGTTTTTCGATGTATATACATATTTACATATATACATATATACATGTATACATATATACATATATACATATAAACGTATATACATATATACATATATACATTTATACATATATACATCTATACATCTATACATATATACATATATACATATATACATGTATACATATATACATGTATACATATATAC
>Ga0194135_10001237_pt1 | contig 15080 bp, 6 predicted proteins | sample LitLau_LLRF_2013_FD_134024 | JGI IMG/M metagenome (GOLD analysis project Ga0194135, IMG submission 134024) | Freshwater sediment microbial communities in response to fracking from North America - Little Laurel Run_MetaG_LLRF_2013 (version 2) | ecosystem: Environmental > Aquatic > Freshwater >...
GAGATAAGAAAAGGCGAAGCTATTTGGAGTTGGGAATATCCCAGTTTATGACCACATAGTTTAAACTGTTTCATCATTCTATTTTTGTTAATAAGCTTCAGGCCCATTTATCTGGGTGTGCTTAAAGATTTTATCGGTAGTTAATAAATCTGATGACCTTTATTACGCATACAATCACTCAAGACATGTATTTCTTAAATAAATATGATTACCAGATTTAAGTTTTCTGCTTGCTAATAAGAAAGTATTATGGAAATTTTTATAATTGTTTAAAATTATGTATTTTGTCATGTTTTCTAGTTAAATGTCATTCGAAATGTGTCTCACGACGCTTCATTGGGCTGCTTTTTTCATATTGAGTTGGGACGATTAGCCCCCACTGGACCAGGCCAGCTAAGCCTGAAAACGGATGACAACAACATCACTCAAAATATGCATCTTCTTATCCTCAAGTAAGTACTGGTTATGTTTTGATTATAAAATATGTGACCATACGACCTAATCTGCAACTTCTCAACGAACTGCTTGCTTGTTGATGATGTATACTGACTCGCAACTCATGAACTTACTGTATTTTTTGCGATGAGATTTCGACTAACTCCTTGTGCAAACAACAAAGTGGTGCAGGATCATTCACTATTGCTCGCTTAGGTCATATTGCCTGTCTTCTACTAATATATTTACTGGGGCTATAGGGCTTGTATTGTATGCTTCCACGTTACAAAATACATAAGATGAAAAAGAAAAGGAAAGGTATCAACTCGAAGATAAGTCTAGACAGTCCTTGTCTTTCTAGACTGCTTTATTGACAGACGGTATCTTTTGCTTCATTTTAAAATACACTTGTTTTTTACCTATGCTATGGCTATACTTTACAACTCTATCTATCTGCGACTCAATCCTTAATCAATGGTATTCAATCCTCTCAGTTTAACACTTCAGTCTTTAAGAACTTCGGTGGCTTTATAAAAATTAAGCATGGCTAACTGCCAATATAATATTGTTAGGAACATCTTGGAAGGAAAAAACATCAACATATTATTTAGTGTTAAAACGGATGCTAACATCCTGTATAGCAAAATTTCTTTTTGTCAAATCGGGACCTGGGCACTGCAAGCAAACCCTAATAATTCTATATGTGCTTGAGCATTTATGCAATTATCAATCAGGCAAAGCTTATGCCAGAGTCTGATGATTAGGTAAATGAAAAGGCAAAAAAACTACTAAAACAAATGGAATTGACTGAAACTGATAGTTGCTTGGGTCGCATTGTTTTCCTGGAAAACAACAGTTTATATTTAATGCAAATAAAAAATATTCGTGTGCAAGGATAACTGTTCTTAGTTAGTAACTTAAGCTAAAAGCATGTGGACTACACAATGATTACGATAATTAAGGAAACTGCTGAAATGCTGCAAAATATATTCATTGGTGCAGAGAAAAGGCGAGGGCAGAATGTTTATAAATAAGAATAGGTAGGTAGGGCACAGTTTAACTATACGGAAAAGAAACTGACGACAGAGATCAAGTCATTTTCAAAGTAGGTTTGACAGCCAGCGTTTTAGCTTCCAGACCAACTAACTGAGGAGTTTCCTTAATCTATAAATACCTCCGAACAACCTTTTAAAGCAACTTGTTTAAATACTAGAAGAGTAATTTCAAGAGTTAGTTGAATGTCGAATCAAAACAACACACTATACTGAAACTGTATAGTGAACGTGAGTAATCTAAATCTACCTAAGTATAATCTGATTCTGAATATCGAGTTCTCGCAAAGCAACATCTATAGCTTACTTAGTTGTTTCGTTGTTTGCAACATCCACATGATGATCTTCGAAGGATTCTAAAGGATATACGGGCATACGTCTTGGCTTAATCAACATATCCTTGAGTTCCTATGCATCAACCATGCAATATGTTTGTGTAAAGGCAAGGTTTCTTATTTCTAGTATAAGATTATATTGTTGTTGACTATGCCTTAATGTATGTGGGTTGTTTTTGTCCATTCAATTAGTAATTAGTGACTAATGCTTCTCTGGCGCAGTAGGAGACGAATGAGAATCTTGTTTACTATTTTTAGCTACCAAATAATCATGCACTCTTCTCTACAAGTCTCGTAGAATGTATCACCGTTGGAAATTGTTTCTGGAGCAGTGTTAAGTTATTTTTGGAATCAAGTGAAACTTTTGCTGTCTTTAGCGAGAGAATTTTAAGATGTGCTTTATTTTCTGAATTGTTTTAAGTTTAATGAGTTGTTTGTTGTTTCCGTTTCTCTTCTGAACTGTCTGTTCTTTCTTTGTGCACGATCTGTGTTAGCATTTCATTCTTTTACGGATTTACGATGGCGTCTAATAAATTCACATTCAGGGATCTCAGAACTGCATGAAGTATTAGTTGCGTAATTGCTGTTTTCTGGCTCAATAAATAATAAAGTATTGTATCCTGCTTCAGTAGGCTTTATCGGGACAGAAAACTAAAGGCTTTAGTAGGTACTTACCTATATTGTGTTAGTTCTGAACTTCGATATTTATTAAGAGCGTAAAATGAACCAGATCGAATTTCTCTGCGTTGTGAGGACTAGCTGCGAACTGCGTGTTGACTGTTGTTAATCCTGAATCATATCATAATACTCAATGATTACATTTCATATTATTGTCTTGTAAAGTCGTGGAATGTATAGATCTTAATGACATATAGTATTGCGATATATTCAGCTTGCTGCAGAGAAAGGACTACAAAAGTAATTCATAGCGATAGCATATTGACTGGTTTTAAAAACAGTTTCAGTTCTAGTTGGCATTTACTAGCTAGTATGATTGACCTTGCGACTACTTGTTGGATTGGCGATGCAATTAAGCTGGTGTATCACGAGATCTGAGATTTGCTTGAACATTTTGCGTCGTAGAAAGTTTTCATTGCCAACCAAATTCGCTTTTGTTGCAGACATCTCTCTGTAATTAGCACTTAGTACGACGTTGAATTAGTTGAATATTGGGACTTGGAGTCAGTCATCGTCTTTCATGAACATCGTGAATATTATGCCTGCATGGCTGAAAATACTATGATTTTTTACATATGTGTAAAAGAGATCACACGAAATATGAAGGAATGTCAGCCGAGATGTTGTTGATTTTGAATATCATTCAGCGTACGTTAGTTTTTCGCAGAATTAACAATCGCGAAGTTGACTGCATCCTCACGAAATGAATTCTTGGTACGCGTCACATCGCTCATATTGATGAACTCGATTTCCACTTTTCGGCTTTTTGTTTTCGTGTGTGTAGGTTTATGTACAGCTTGTTGTTTTCGAATGAGGAGGAGGATTTACCCAATGTCATGACATGAGTAACAGGGATGACGTCAATGTTTATGATTCGTATTCTTTTGGGCTTGTGGGAAGTCACTCGCAAAGTAATCGGAAAGACTGTTCTCTCGTTCTACGCAACGCCATGATAAAGTTAGCACGTAGAATAAAAGTTACTGTTCTTCTACTTTGTCGTCTCTAATATGCTAAAATTGTAGGAGAATGCCAAACAAGGATTCACAGCACAAGATGTTTTATGCACATTCATATGTAGGCAGGTAAAGAAGGTTTCGCACAACTGCGAGGCTCTATAATAAAGCGAGATCCTAGGCTTTTCCTGTTGTTTACTCATGTGAAATCATCCGTGCTTGCGTGATGCTTTTGCCAATACGGTTTCGTAACAATGTTGTGTTCACGATGATGAAGGGAAGCGAGGTACTCAATTAGTCCAATTAAATAAATGGTTCTTCATTTCTCCTACATAACAACAAACTTCATGAAACCTACGCGCTTGTCCTGTTTTCCTATTTATTTCTTTCATTCGAAAACCCTTTTCCTCAACTGCTTCTTCATCTGCGTCAGGAACTCCACTTCCACTTTCTTCAGATTAGTTCATACTCATACAAGCTCATATGAGTTTAACGCTTCAGTTCTCAGAACTTAAAATCAATATGCTGCTGTTTGTTAAACTCATTCAAAAGTTTTAGCATGTGGGCAGGGTTTTGAGGTATTCAGTACCTTAAAGTTCTGACTGCTCTCACTATATATGAGGAAGGAGGAGGGTAACGTGAGAAAATGAGGCTCTGGTCAATTACTGGTGATTACTCCTATTCTTATTTATATTTACAAGGGGTGAGAAGCTAAATGAACTTAATCAATAATAATGTGAGAGGAAAGATTGTGAGAGTTTAATGCAGGAAAAAGGTGACGAAATAGGAACTCTATCCGGACTCTGTAGCGTAGGTTCTCACGCTTTTAAGACGTGTGATATGAGTTCAAGAAGTCAAGTCCACTCCAGTTGCCTCTTAGTTATTAGGTTTGCATTGCCTCTAACGTTCACACGTTCAATTTAACTGTTCGGTTTCACGTGGAAAATCAGTGATTAAAGACTCGCACAACAACATATGGATGAATGCATCCTAGAATCACCCTAATCGAATGCAGAGTGTACCATATTATTGAGCAAGAGATTGGGCAATTGAATATTTGGCAACAAGCTTTTGGCATGTTTTTACTCTGTATTATGTATTAGTATAATATTATAGATGCATGTTTATATCAATAATATTGATAGCGAAATTGAAAGGAAAAACACAATTACCGCTTAGTTTTACTTTGAAAGTCGTTTTGATCCGAGTGAATGTTATGCAGTTAGTTTTATTTTGATGAAGCAGAAATACAAGAAGTTGCGAAATTGTGGAATTCGTTGTGTTTTGCATGGATGGAATGAAATGCATGAGTTTTTTGTGATTAACATTCATAAAATTTTGAACCAAATTATGAATGAGTGTGGAATGATTGATTTAGTTTGATTGTAGTTTCTAGACGCGCTTGGTTTTATTATTTTTTTCTAGGGCTTGGATTAATATGCAAACTTCCAGACAACGTAAGCCTACTAAGTACGTACAATTTTAGGTGCTTTTAATAAACCTCTCTTGACTCAACCCGACTCTTCGACCCGATTTTGGAATTAATTTATATAGCGTTGTGTATGTTTGAGTGACATGATCTGTTAATTCGTAACACTAATGGTTTTTCTTATAGAGCAATGCAAAATTACTCCAAAGAGGATGTTATTCCTCGAGTACGACTGGACACTTGGAATAGTGACTCGAACTCGTCCGTCCGGTCGATGCACAGTACTCCTCCTGGGATGAGTCGAATAAATTCAATGGATGGATCATTAAGAATTAGAACGGATTCTGTTTCTTCCGCTGCCGGAAGTCAGACTCAAGGGTCAAATATGGGAATGTCTCCACCAGTTCCAATCATAGGACCTACTCCATCGATCTCATTTAATAGTCCTATGTGCTCTACTGGAACTGATTCTGCTTCAAGCTCCTATTCAGTAGATTTCGACAACAATAACCACAGTATGGGAGGTGACCACATGCAGCATGATATTTATTCAAAAAGTGTGGAAGATGAATCTTACGTTGCTTGGAATCCTGCTGATGATCAACAACATAGTTTAAATAGCTTGGGCAGCTTGACGTTACCCCTCAATCAGGACATGAGTGATTATGTCGACACGTCAATAGTCAGCCGGGACTCAACAAGTTCAGCAGCACAAACACCATCCAGCTACATGGAAATGCAAAGCCCCATGTCTCCTTTCGACAATTATCTTCCAATGAGTCCAGGTTAGATCAATATCAAGATCACTAATTGCATAGAATCGTTGATGATGAACAATCGAACTAACTTTTGATGATTTATAGCAGGTATGGTCAATTCAAGCAGCAGTATTAAGTACAACAATGGCGGAAAGTCATCTGTCAATCACAGCCGAAATTCTAGTCTTCTCGAGGAAATGGATGGGTACGTTCCGATGATTCCTGGTGGGCAGCATAGGTAAATAAGCAGAACGCAGTTTTTTTATAAATGACTAATTCACTGATTCAGGAAAATGACTAATCTTGATATTATGTCTGTAGTCGAACGGAGTCTGGAGCCGAATCTATGACCGGATCCACAAATGGTCTAGACGAAAACTATTTAGATATGGACCTGTCTCGAAAACTCAATATCAGCAATGACGGTATTTGCTATTTGGATATTTTTTGTTTTGAAAGGTTGTAAAAACTTTAATCTCAACTCGTATTTTTTAATTTGAATTTTAGACCTATGCCGGGGATCACCAGCGAGTAACGAGTCACTTCCAAGCAATACACCTTCATCTGATTTTCCACTGGAAAAAGTTATGTCCTACCTCACAGATGACATGAATGATGACTCAGTACGACCTTTAAGAGCTTATTCAGTTGGATCAAGATCTGATACATCAGCCATTAACAAAATTCGACTGGGAAAAAATCGTCTTGAAGCTGTGCAAGAAAATTTCCGAACACGTGCAATGTCAGTAGGTTCGAAGAATCCCAGAAGACCGGGAATGAATATGGGAGTTCCAAGTATGCCGATTGGTATGTCTCCAAGTGGTAGTCGAACTATGACTCCTCTTAGCAATTCCTGGAGTGGATCTACAGGCAGATGGCTTCCAAAGTTCGCATCGTCATCATCCAACTCTCAAAACCAGCCGAACCCATCTCCTGCTGGATATACATACAATCATTCGCATAATAACAGCGAATCGGCTGATTCGGATTTGATGGAATTGGACTTCTCTAAAAACAAGACTAGAAATCGTAAACGATCATTGACTAACCAGGTTAATAACTTCATCACACCTCCCACGCCTCCCAATGGCTTAATTCCCCAATCAAACAAGCTTAGCCCTATCCCTAAAGAAGCTTTCGGCACAAGTTTAAATGAAATATCTCCTGGATCAGATGTTTCCGACTCGAGCAAAATTGCTGGTTCTCCTGTGGTCGATGGTCCACCGTCTCGAAACTATGCGTCCTCAGCTCCAATTTCAATTCAAAGAAATAATTCCAATGCTAATGAGAGTTTCATGTACTCCGATACTAATAGCTCTCAAACTCTATCAACGATGCTCAAAAGCAATAACGATCTCAAGCAGCTAAATGAAACTGAAGACGATACCGCCTACTTACCCATGGATTTTACGCCAAGTCAGAAACCAAAATCCGAGCAATCATCAAACTCATCTGCCACTGGCGCCATGAAATTTCTTCCAGGACTCTCAAATTTCAAGCCCGAGACTCCAACTAAAGCACCAATTGTTGTGACTCCAAAACTTGCTCCTTACCCTGGAACGAAGTTTAGCTTATTTACTCCAGCATCATCATCTTCTCTCTCTTCTCTTACTTCACCCATAAAGACTGCATTTTCCTTGACACATGAACCTCCATCTCAACTTACGCGAAGTCTGAGCAGTAGCAGTAATATAAGTACAACCAGTAATAATAGTAATAGTAGCTCAGCATCCTGTGTGAGTGTGAAGAGCCAGTCTCATCCCAATGATATCAGCAGTTCATCCACTTCTAAATTCCTGGGCTCAGATATTGCAACTACTTCGCTAACAGCCTTACCAGGGCTATGCAGAATTGAAGAATCTCCCGAAAAACAACACGACAGCAGCAAAGCATCCAGTAGTGGATCTGTGACACCCCAATCTCCATCCCGTCACACACCCATTGGAATGTCAGCTATGAGCAGAATTTCAGACGCAGACGATCAACAAGTCACGTATGCAGCAATCGAACATGTCCCCACAGCCTGCAGGTCACCATACCCCTCTAGTGGAACTTCAAGCTCATGCGGGTCTACTTCTAACGCAGCAAGCAAAATGGAAACGGTAACTTATGCCCAGATTGACTTCATCAAAACTTCTGAGGCCGTCAAACCCAAAAATTAAGCAGACATCCAGAACTGCAAGAAGTACCTAGCAAGACTTATTAAATCCATAATCAAACAACGATTCGCAATTGCAGAAGCTCATTTAATTTTCCAAGTCAATATTTTTGTATTATATTTTCAAATGTAAGCAGTCGATACTTAGACGAGTCTTTTCGGACTCGTATTTCATTTTAAGTAGATTTTTATGTGGAAAACCAATCGCAAAATGCACAATGTAGTTATTGTGGATATTTCTATTAATATTTGGTCCGCAAATATTTTCTTGAGCATACAAGATTGTGAATGATTTCTATAATTTGGTTTTGTAAAATAGTTCACAGGGTAAAGAATGACATGCAACGAACTAATTTTGACTCGTTTAAGAAACTTTTTAAACTTAGCTTAGCGTGGTTGACCTGAGGAAAGTTCTACTATCGGTGCTACTAGAATGCAAAGCTTTACGTCTACTAGAAGAAAACTAGAATATTGTTCCGCTAGAACTAATAACTATAAATTATCAATTAATTTCTAGCTATTCAATTGACACACTGCCATGAGTTCTGTTAAAAACGAGATGAATTGCTGATAAACAATTATTTTAGTTTACATCAGATAGGACAGTAAATACGTTGACACTTTCCGTCTGCTCAGGTAGATTGGTTCTTCTGTATTCAATATTGCCAAATTCTAGGTCCCATTGTGTTAAATTAGATTTGTGTTGATAAATTACATGAAACAGGTGCTTTTATATGTTACTTGAAATGTTGTTGAGCTTCCTGAAACTCGCTTATTATTGTGTAGGATTATTAGTTACCGTACCATTTATGTACGCAATAGATATAATGCTACTCGATAAAACTCAAAATAATTTTTGTCAATCATCTCGTCAGTACAAGATATTATAATTAGCTTACATAATAGTTTAACGCTTCATTAAATTAACGCGTAAAGGCACTCCAGAAGATATTACACAGTAAGAGCAAGCGAACTATTTTCCTACGAAGAAAGAACTAAAGAAGAATTAAAAACCCATATAGGCTCAATTCACCAAAGTTTCATGTAACTGTAATAGATGAATTGAGGAAGAGATTATACTGAAAGGAACGAGTAAACGCTAGTTATCGTTTTGCAATTTATTGTGTAAAGTTAGGGGTGTGTAATAGAACGGATTTAAATGTGTTTTTTTATTTTTGATGTAAAATAAGTTGACCTATAACCTGCGAATGTATTACTGGTACCTCTCTGTTTAGCATATTCGTGTATTGTTGAATGCGAAAAAGCTGTAAATATCATCATGTAAACCAGAGAGGACTTGTGTCCATTCATAAAATAGTCTGTTTCAGTTCCTTAAATGATTACTTCATTTCGTGATGAACAATTCAAGTCAAGCGCAAGCCTATTACAGTAAGTAATGTGGCGTACTCTATACATATTCACAATATGTGGGACTATTTATAATTTTATGTCCACTGTAAATTGTAATTATTATGATTATGTGTTCTTGTTTATGTTATTCAATACCCATCAGGTGAATAATTAAGCTAACTTAAATATATCCATACTTATATATGTATTTATTATTAATTTGGTAACTCAATCCGGTAATAAGTCTTCAAGTCGTTGTATGGTTGTTTTTGTTTTTGTGTAAATTGGAGATTGTTTTTTGTTTTTGTTGTAATTTTTGTGCTAACATATTTGTTAGAATTTTTGTCATAATATAAGTTGTATGCCAATACTGTGTGCTTATACCTGCGCGTCGCCCATGAAGTATTATTATAAGTCAAAAAGTACGAAAGAGTAAAGAGATTCAAATTATTTTGTAAGCAGCAGAATGATCGGTGGTGTACCTGGTATGACTCATTCAGACGCTACAGAAATCATGAGACCTCGTCAAGCAGCACGTTTTTGCTCGTTATTAACTCAAAATCTCTATATATCTGTAAGTTTAGTTTATGATATTCACAAAAGTAATTCCTGCCGTGAAGGCTTATAAATTAAATAGCTATTTTAGTATCACTCATGTCATACCAAACACTACGCAGCGCCTCCAGCTATCATTAAATTACTCCCAAAGTATGTAAATTTCCAATCTTGGAACCTCGAACCTCTTTGCGAAAAGCAATTAGTTTGTGAAAACGTTATAACAATGCGATCGTCGTATTATGTTTGTCATCAAGCTAATAGCTTATCTGTAGAGTGTAGAGTAGCATAATTTGTGTCAGTCGGTTATCAGATCGTCAAGCATTGCAGACACAAGTAGACGTAGAAAAGTAAATAGCAACCGTAGAGAAGTGTATAAAGCAAAATAACCAACATTATCATGTTTTATAATGTTGTGCAAAAAGTAAAAAATTGTAAAATGAAAGTTACAAAAATGCTACAAAAATAAATGCTGTTTACCATTCAGAAATAATAATTATTATTATGTCAGTTACACTTTTGATTTTTATTTCTGCAAAAAACAATTCATATTACTTTGCATATAATAAAATGCATTTCTCTCGCATTATCTTCGTTTCTTCGTACGCACAAAAACGCCTTTTCCACAGTTCTTGAAGTTTTTGTTCTTTCTCAATTCTTACAAATCTTAGGCATACACTTCGAACATAATTCATTTATTGCTTAATCTAAATTGGTAGACGCTCATAAGACTCACTTAACCGCAGCACTTAAAATCCTAAACTTACGATAGTAAATTAGTAAATGTTGAAATCACTGTTAATAGACCAGAATTCGGTGAGTAGAAAAGGTAAACGCGATTGCATGAAACGCGATTTATGCGGACGGTAGACAATTAATACATTTTACACTTACATAATGTCAGCTAACCCGTTATCAGTTACATTTATAAAGCTTAGACATCATCAGCACTTGTCTCACTAATTAATTATTATCTTGTCAATCAATTAACCTACACTTCTCCATACTTAACAGTTACTACTAGCACGAATAAGACAATTATTATAAGTCTCTGGACGGAATAAATTCATTTAAAGACTCTCTTTTCTCCACATTCCGAACAGAACTTGGCAATTCCAGTTGGATATGGACTTCCGCATTGATGACAAAATTTAGCCCCTGCAGCAGGACCACTTGCAGGTTTCTTCCAAGGGTCACCTCCCCCATCATCTGAAGGAGTAATTGGCGTCGGAGAGACTTGCATTGGACTTTCTCTGTTCTCTGAAGAGTATGACGGACGTCTTTGTTGAGGTTTCTGAAGCATTCTAGCCAAAGACGCATGACTTGACGATAAGAACCCCCCATTGTTCCCTTTATTTTGTTGAGCCTGCTGCTGTTGTGGCATTTCTCCAACTCCCACCATCGATTCCAACACTTCAAATTCAGAGTCATTTGCATCCGACCTGAAATTAACACACATGAACATCAGTCAATCTCTCGAATGTACTCTCTTCTCTAAAGACACTCTTCAAAGATCTGCCAAAAATGCATCCATTCTTATTTTCATGAGCTCCTCTGCTCTTCATTCATTCCTAGCACAATCTTTCTGAATAGACTTACAATATTGCTCTCATCTCAAGAAAGAAGGACAAAAAACGGAGTTTTCAAAAGCTGTGTATGTGTTTCTAAAAGTGGTTTATTTAGTGCCACCTCCTCCGTGCGTTACACTTTCCTCCTTCGTGCAGACTCTCTACGGTCTCATAATTACTACCAACTTAAGTACAATACAAAAGACATCTTTCTATTTTCTATCCTGTTGTCTTTGGGAAATGAGTTTGCCTTGTGTGTGTACTCTTGCAGAAAAAACACTCTTAAAAAGAATGTACATATATATCCCACACAATGAGCACTGCTCATTCATATGAATCATTCACAAGTGAATTCCTAACCAAATATTTGCTTTTCAAGTGCTCGAAAGAGTTATCGGGCTAAATATCCATTCACTTGAGGATATTTTACGGCCTTTCTCGGCTCTTCCATCTTGCAGCCACCTTTTTCAGTTCATATACACTTCCTGTACACTGCCTTAACCTGTAGTCATAAAAAGTGCTTGAAGAGCATCTGGTCTATCATGGAGAAATATGCTACATAAGCTTTCTTCCTTCAAAAGATTAAAAGAATCTCAAGCTTCCCGACACTGTAAAACTTTTTATGTTGCACATAAGTATAAGTATAAGTACCGACTGAATCCCGAGTCTGCACTAGAGATGTGAGACATTGCTCTTGACTTCCCATCACTGCTGTCCGATTTCTGTGACTTCGTATCTCCTGAAGATAAAGAGGCTAAGTGACTTCCACGTAGCATTTGATTACGTCCTTGTTCTCCATTAGGTCCAATTCCAAGGGTGGATCCTCCGGAGTGACTTTTCTGGAGGATTTCGTCCCAATAGCTGTCATCCATTTTTCCACTCCCCATTTCAAAGACAAATGGACTCTCATTACCTAAATAGATACAAAACATTTTGTCTCACACTTTACACTTTAAACACTCTTGATTAATAAACCTCTCAAGCTCTTTAAAAGCGCTTACTCTTTCTACTTGAGTTGTTTTCATCATGACTTTTTCCTCTGGTGCTTCCTCTGCTTAAGAATTTATTTTCTCCAGAAGGTTCTCCATCTAATAAATATCCACCCCCTGGGGAATGAACACCCACACTTTCAAACGCTTTCTCCAGTCCTAACTTTCTCGCTGTCTTTTTATTAACATTCTTCTGAATAGGCTGAGCTTTTAACAACTCTTCCAACTGTTTAGCTGCCATTTCATAAGGATCATAAGATGACGACGAAGGAGAAGATTGTCCTCCAGAAGGATCTTGGAGAAGAGATGAAGGTCCTTTTGAACGATAAACCTCTTCTGAAACTCCGCCCTTTCCGGATTTCGTGTAGAAAGTCATCGGAGTAATGATCAAAGGATAGGAAGAAGTGTTCTCAGTTCCTTCCGGTTCAACTCGTTTAGACCGGAAAAAGTTTTTATGCAAACTCGATCGACTTCTCGAATTCCTTGAGAAATTGTTGTTATTGTTATAGTTGGACTGTTGCCCGTATCCTGAGCTCGAGACATGAGTGTAATTCATCGCTCCCAGTCCTCCAAGATTGTCACTGGATTTCGCTAACGGAATATTACTCGAAGTGTTCATTCGCATGGGACTATTATTATTATTGTTCGAGCTATTCTGCTTCATATGAAATGTCTTGCTTAGTAAATTATTTATCTTGTTGGTCACACTATTCGCTGAACTTCCTGAAGAGTTTTTTCTGCTGTCGAGGATTCCACCACCACCAGCAATAACGCCTCTCGCTGGAGAAGGCGAAGGGCGTCTCATTCCTCGGGTGAAATCCCCATAACAAGAATTGGCAAGAGATTCATTAGACTTTTTAAAACTGTGCAGTTGATTGTTATACAAATTATTCGTTCCGTCAGTTCTTCGTATTCCCCCGAAGAGTTTGAATGCCATTGAGGCAAAGTCTTTTCCAGGAGAAACTGATCTTAGGCTGGAACACGAACTGGAACTTTTCATAGGACGGTATTTTGTCCGGATCTCTTGTCTCTCTAGAGCTTCGACCTTTTCTTTTGGTACAGGTTGGACTTCATACTGACGCTGGACATATTTCTCTTTACAGTATTGGACATGTCTGTCATAAGCTTTAGGACCGAAGCAGCGGTTGCAATAAGGACATTCATCAGTAGGAGCTAAAGGTTTGGCGTATGAAGGAAGATTCGAAGTGTCGCTTATTGAGAGGTCAGGAATTGTATGGGATTCTTCTGAATTATTAGACCCGAATTCGGAATGATCATCATAAAAGTTGTTTGTAATGTCTGACGGGGCTTTTGAAGTTCCTCTAATGCTTCGAGCGTCTCCTGCTCGAGTTCCACTGATGCTTCGTTGTCTCCTCCAAACCGATGGGATTCCTGTAGGCCCATGAAGATTTTGTTGTTGCTGGTGAAGATGAAGAGCTTCTGCGTTTATTGTACTTCGGGTAGTGCAACTGGTTCCTCTAAGGCTGCTTCGAGTCCGAGATCCCCGAGAGAGACAAGAGAGACGTGGATCTTCTGATTCGAAATTCGGGGGTGGAATGAAATACTCAACTTTCGTTCCTTTCTTACGTTGCTCTTCGGATTTAAATTGTCCTCGGTCTTGTTTGTAAGGGGATTTTACATTAACCTTAGTGCAGACTTTGTTATGACGCTCTAGTGCTTCTGGGCTGAATGTTCTGTTGCATATTATGCATGGAAGGAGGATTTGGATCAATTGAGACGAGTCATCGTCTTCCATACTCTTTCCATCTGCAGTTGATCTTTTGCTCAGAGGAGTTAAAGAAGGAGATTGATTTGACTTATCAGGAGATGATGAGGGAGAAGAATCTTCTTCGTTTGGAGATTGTCTCTCTGGACTTTCACTGGGGGAATTTGAGGAATCACCACCACCACCTCCAGTTCCGAAGGAAAATGACTTGGAAATAGGAACTTTCCATTTGGGAATGTACTCGGAAGTTGGACTTTCAGTGGTTTCCATATTGTTCATGGTGTAGAAGCGTAGAACGATAGTCACAGCACAGAATATAAGTATATAAGTTCAGTCAGAATTCTTCTTCATAAGATGAAGGCAAAAGTCACAAGATGAACTCGGAGAACTTTGAATGGGAAGGAATAAAAAGACTCTTTAGGTTGAAGGAATCCATGTGAAAGTCAAAGAACAATCTTTGCGGCATGCACGAACAACTCGGGAACTGAAAAGTAGACAAATTAGAGTTGTTTATTGGTGTGAAGGGATGAAGGAAGTGATGGATTTATGGGTTTCCATAATCTTCCATACAATCGGTTCAATGAGTTTTCAACCATAATGACTACACACTGAGGTTTCATTTCGTTTTGGGTATTTCAGCTATTTTAGTCGTCCCGGAAGAGTGACGACAGAGATTCTTTTTGGAACTCATATTGGAACTCTGTCTTGTGTACGATGAGTCTCAAGGGAAAGAAATGAGAGAGGCATATTCATGCAGAAAGAAAGAGTCTTGTCAAGGAGGCTAAAAAGGCTACTCGTTCATTCGTACCTTAATTTAATTAAGTTTACTTGGGGAGAAAAGTCAACAGGAAATGGTTTCGGAGATGAAGCTTTACACGGAGTGTATGCACTTCTGTATCTCTCGGGAGTTTTTACTTTATGAAGATGAAAGAAGTTGAAATTCACCGTAAAAAAGTTTCATTTGAATCCAAGAGAGAGAGAGAGAGAGAGAGAAGGCCCCGTGCCAATTTCATTAATGAAGGATTAATGACTACTTTTTCGCACCTCCTTACCCTTTCCTCACTAATCAGCGTTAAGAACATTTCAATTTGTAA
>Ga0194135_10001238_pt1 | contig 15079 bp, 17 predicted proteins | sample LitLau_LLRF_2013_FD_134024 | JGI IMG/M metagenome (GOLD analysis project Ga0194135, IMG submission 134024) | Freshwater sediment microbial communities in response to fracking from North America - Little Laurel Run_MetaG_LLRF_2013 (version 2) | ecosystem: Environmental > Aquatic > Freshwater >...
CAGAGAGAGAGTCCCTAGTCCAGTTAGTTCATTTAGTTGAGGCAGGTCACTTGAGCAGGTGCTCGTGATCCCTGACCTCACACGATAAATAGCACCACCCACACACCGACACAATCCATGCTAAAACAATGAGAATGAAACGGCAACTGAAAAATTAATTGATTGATCGATTGCTTTAAAATAACCACTCAGCATTTACTATCAATAATAATTCATAAATTACACGAATCCACCTCCTCCGATCCTCAGTATACAGTAATCATAATCAAATTGTTAAACTCAATCAATACCATTATATAGACTATTTAAATCTTTGCTTCACACAATACTTTTATCATATTCATACCCTAAGTAAATATAAATGGGTTACACGTGGACATGATGACTGGGGTGACCGTGTGCTGCTGTCCTCGGTGGCTCAATGACCCTTTCCAAAGTTTCATCCCCACCCGCACCGACCTCATCTGCATTGTCATTGACATCGTTTTCCACGTTTGAGCTCTTAAGTTGTTCATTCCACAAATCTGCATAGACGCCCTGTGCCGCCATAAGCTCACAATGCGTCCCCGACTCTGCAATCTCCCCATCTTTGAGTACTAGGATTTGATTAACGTTGACTATGGTAGAGAGACGGTGTGCCACAATTATTGAAGTCCGGTTTTCACATAACTGCTGAAGGGAGGCCTGGATTTGGCGTTCAGTGTGCGTGTCGAGGGCGGAAGTGGCTTCGTCCAGTAATATCACTGCAGGATTCTTAATCAAAAAGCATTAATCTGATTAATGCCAATTCCCAATCCCAACGCAATGTAGGAAAGACGGAAGGCTTTTGAGTATTTACCTTGAGAATAGTCCTAGCAATTGCAACCCTTTGCTTCTCCTACAAGAAAGTTTAGAAAATATAAATAACAAAGAGGTATTTTGGCTCTTGGGAATAACAATGAGGCAGAAATGTCTTACCCCTCCACTTAGCTTCAGTCCACGCTCTCCAACCTTTAACAAAATCATAAGATATATGATTGAATTAATTAACGGAGCTACGAAGACGGCTCTGAGGAAACATACCCTTGTTTCGTATCCCTCTGGGAATGTAAGCACCTTGTCATGAATACATGCAGCCCTGGCTGCCTCCTCCAATTCCGATTCTTCTGCTCCAATGCGTCCATAAAGAATATTTTGTCTAAAACAATAGAAATTGGAAATCAAGAAATCATACAGAATCATAAGACTAAACTGAATCCTGTGCATGTTGGAATGGAAATAAATTCTTACCTAATTGAGTCATTGAATAAAACTGTGTCTTGAGGAACTACACCAATCGCTTGACGGAGAGACATTTGTGTGACCCTCTCGATATTCTGTCCATCAATCAATATCTCACCCGTCGTAAGGTCATAAAATCGAAATAGGAGTCGAATAATGGACGTTTTCCCACCCCCAGAGGAACCAACCTGAAATGTATGCAATAATTATACATATTAATGGATAGCCCAAAATTGGCATTTCATACAAAATTCTTAAAAATTATTTTCCTACCAAAGCGACACTCTTTCCTCCGGGGACTGTAAAGGAAACATTCTTCAGTACTTCTTTCCCGGGGACGTAGCTGAAAACAGAAATAGAGAAACGCTGTTACAATATTCATGTTGTAGCTCTTTGAAGAAAATAATGAACAATTTACTTGAAGGAGACATTCCTGAACTCAATGGTTCCGCCATTAATGTTAAGCTTGGGGGCATTTGGGTCATCAATGATCTCCATCTCTTCCTTCAGAAGTTGTAACATATTTTCCATGTCGATAAAGGATCTCTGCAGTAGCCTATATAAAAAAAATATACATTAGTGAAAATACCAAAACAACCTAAACTAAATGTTAATGCAAGAGTAATTTACCTGTAATAAGTTCCGAAAAAGTTTAATGGCCCATACAGTTGGAGCAAATAAGAAGTGAAGAGAATGTAATCCCCTACTGTCATTCCATCATTGTTGACGACCATCCAGACGCACAGAAGAGATCCAGCAAGGAGACCACCGTTAATGAGGATCAACTGAACCATGTTGAGAACACAAATGGATGCTGTGACCTTCCATTCTTCTTTTTGGTACCGAATTATAGAACTAGCATATCGATCCGTCTCGTATTTCTCATTCGTGTAGTATTTCACAGTTTCGAAGTTGAGGAGGGAGTCAATACTCTGCTGCTTCATTTCATTATCCGCCTGGTTCATGGAGCGACGGAATTTGGTTCTCCATTCCGTGATTCCAAACGTTGCAGCCAAATAGAGGACCATTGTTGTAAAGACGATGAGTCCAAACCATCCGTTGAAAAAAGCTGTCAAGTAGACAATTGCTATAAGGATATCGGCAATTGTGGGGAAAATAGAAAAAACAAGGTAGTTGAGGATATTGTTGATGGATTCAGTTCCTCGGTCCATGGATCGTAACACTTCTCCCGTTTTCCGTTGCAGATGAAACCGGAGGGAGAGATTGAGGAGATGATGAAAGAAATGTACCTGAAATGTAATTAGAATACTAACTTAATTCAATTCCTAAAGGCTTAACACGAATGTTATTAAACTTTGATGGTTACCTGAACTTCACGCGATGTGTATTGCTCGACAGAAATCCAAAGCATACTTCGGGTGATGTTGATTAGTCCACTGGTTCCTTGACCTCCACCTTGAATTACTTTGAGGAAAACGTAGATAAGGATGTAGTCCCAACGAAATACCAAGTGAAAGGTTGCTAATCCCACTGAATACGCGTGTCCCTCAAATGAAGTTGTAGAATTTGTCGAGATCGTCATGCTGTCAACTATGAAGACGATGAAACACTTTAAAATAACCAGATTACTGTTTATTGTAGAGGTTTTAGTCTTAACTCTTACCGATCTTCTTGCTGTAGAGCGGCACATAAACATTCGTGACACGTCCAAGAATAAGCATCAGAAAGCAGATGATAACATAGAGTTGGAGCTTAATAGATTTCGAAGGCCATATAAATGGTGCCAGAGTCTTCATTTTTCTGTACCAACTGTTTAGAGTTGATTGGTTAGATCCTTCTTCTCCGCCATCGTCCCCGTCGGCATGTAATCGGGTAAAACTTTCCGAGTTTCGAAAAGAAGGAATTCCAGGAGCCTTGAGCCCCAAGACGAAAATTCCAAACGTCACTCCATATTCAAAGACGAAAAGTGCAAAATGAATTATGTCTGTAGAAGTACGGAGCTGGAAAAACCAATCAGTCCCACGAAAGTTGAGGAAGTTAAGATTCTCTGACCCAAATGTCCATGTCCAAAAAATGAGGAGGATGAGACCGTGGCCGTGCCTAGCGACTGAGGGTAACATTCTCGTCCTCTCGGTCAAAATGAGGGAAACCACCATTGTCCAACTAACGATCCCTGATACGAGTGGTAATAGCATGTAACCGTAAATGATGCCCGGTTTCAAAACAGCAGCATCCAAAATCACTCGGAGGATTGTGAGAAGGGGCATAACACTGTTGAGTACCATCTGCAAAATATAACCAAATATAGCAAATCTGTAGGATTAGAGGTGACCTCTATATCCGATTAGCCTATTCATGATGCAAATTACCTGAAGTCCAAAAAGTTGAGAATATGGCAATGCAAAGAACTCTACGTCCGTTGCATATTTCCTGTAGAACCAGAATTGCACAGTCCCGAAAATCAAGATGAATCCTAGTGTAAGTGCGGAGATGACGGTATTAAATAAGCAGGGTGAGAAAGCATGATGGATCCAAATTTGAGTTAATGTGACATTAGGTGGACAGAATTCTTCAATTGTGAATCCCATTCTTCTTCGTTACAGTTACTGGCTTTCCAGATCCTAAATATAAATAATATACCACCGGAAAAGCTTATGAGAATCCCGTGTTCCTGTTTTTAGACAGTAACAATGTTGCCTTGGATTAAATAATTTACCTGGAGATGACAGAGAAATAATATAAATAGCTTATTTATGTAGAGGAATAACGGTTCAGTGTTCAGTGAGTTTTAGTCGAGGCATACGAGCAGTCTGAGGACGAGGAGCCTGATGCGTTGAGGGAAGATGCCTGGGCGTTGAGGGAAGATGCCTCGGCGTTGAGGGAAGATGCCTGGGCGTTGAGGGAAGATGCCTCGACGTTGAGGGAAGTTGCCTCGGCGTTGAGGGAAGATGCCTGGGGGTTATTATTGCCTAGTTTCTGGTCAATACTTTCCAGTGTCTTCTGAATCGCTGCTAGATACAATTCGTTATCATCCAGTGTCTTCTGAATCGCTGCTAGATACAATTCGTTATTGAAGTTTCCTGCTTCCAAGTTGGTGTCGATTCGGCCTAAGACTACAAAAAATGTACACATTAAAACCTAGAGAATTCGGTTGTCGGCGTATCCGTAGTGACCTTCACTTAGAAAATAGAATCGCTCCGCTTTTAACAGACCCGAATCTTTCGCCGCAATAATGAAGAAGAACCCAGCGACCAAAAGCCCGACTAGGGCAACCCAGAGAGAGATTATTGCTCCAGTTTCCGCTGATTCTGCTGCATCCTTTTGTTTGATGAATTTTTCCCGATCTACTGCAGTGATATTTCCAGCAATTCTTTGCGCGGCACTGCTGGCTTTGACTGAATAATGTAGTATTAAGCTTATCGAAATCAAAATCGCGGCAGCCACTAAGCAGATGTTCAGGGCTATTTTGCACTTATTCGCATCACACCACTGGCAACAACATTTTTTTAAACCGGATTTTGCGAAACACTTTCCGAAACAATCTTTTTCCACTTTCAAGAGTGGGCGTTTTAGGTCCTCAAGTCGTGTTTGGGGTGGGCCGTTAGCCGGTACCGTGTCTGCAGTGGCAGTCAACTCTATATCTTCTGGGATGGTGTCACGACAGTCACGACTCGGTTGTGAGTTGACGGTGGTGACCAGTTGCTCCATCACGCAGACGACAAACTACGTTGGTTGTGCGTCTCCTAACTAGGAAAAAGGAACTGAACATGAGACTTACCTTGAAGCCGATGTAGAAGAATCTCAATGATCCAGTAAACGAGGGACACAATCAGAAATACAATCACAAATGTTATACCGACCGCCACAATTAAGTTCATTTCCCTGTTATCGCCGTCTTCATCGTACAGTCGTCATAAATTACTTAATCCGTGCGTCTAATGCTTGGATCCTTCCTTTCTAGTAAACTAAACTTAATTTATTGAACTTACGTACGTTATGTAATTATGTAAATAGCTCTGATTTTATTCCTTGTTGTCGCCTTTCAATTCCACCTTATACTCTACTAACTCTACTGTTGCGTGATGTCTGCTGGTACTGTCAGAGTTGTGGCAGTCTTCTCCTCGGTCGTCGAGAATTTACTCACACCGACTTCCGAAGACGATAATGAAAATGATGGAATTTGAATCTAACCAAAAACCAAAAAAAAAAAAACCATTCTGCGCTGTGTGAACCTGAACCCAAACCTTGCAATAATAAATTGCTTTGCCTTTTGCTTGATTCAATTTCACACAAAGAATTTCAAATTAACATATCAGGAGCGCAAAAGGTTACGCAATCAGGCTCCCCATCGTCCTCATCATCTCCAGGAAATTGAAAAAAAAACTAATCGATCAGTGAAAATCAATAATATCCCGTCGACTACACGGTGAATTAAGGAATAACTACCAAGAGTCAAGTGTATTTGAAGCGATAACAGCAAATATGATGAGATCCGCAATAATTTCAATTCCTACTTCTATCATTACATTTTTAGCAAGGAGGAAAAATCTCTCAAAAGTTGAACTACAGGAAGGATTGAATATTAGGCAGAGAGAAATGGACAGAATCCCGGCACAGGTCACGTACAAGAAAATGTGTTTCTTAGTAAGGAAAGTAGTAGCTGCAATCGGAGGAAGTTCTCGTGCCAGGACTTGAACAAATTTAAGATTAGCAAATGGTTGTGGATGTTGCTTTTGGTGTCGGATTGGAATTTGAGGAAGCAGTAGTCTCGTCCCGTCATAAATTGGCACCGGCTCATCATGATTACTGGCTGGGTAAAACAGGAGGTAGGCTGTTGTCACTATTTGACGTGGACGTGTCAATGTTTGCTGCTGGGACGAGGACGGTTCCGGAGGAGGTGTCAAGGACGACGGCAGGAGTGATGGATCCACTATCGGAGGGGGTGATGAACTCACTGAGTGGCGTCTGTTTCATGGACAATAATAAAAACATGAATTTAGATTGTAACGATTCAAATTTATGTTTTGACAAAATGTCACGTTCAGCCATCAACTTATTTCTTACGACGAAATTGTCCAATGGGAATTGAGTTTCAAATACGTCACCAGAATCGAATAGGTTTGAGTCATCATCATAGGAAGGCTTATATGGATTGTAATCGCCGACAATAGTGAAGTCCCCTGGTTGAAAATAAGGATCATCATCTCCATCTCCATCTTCTGGAATCACATCGAATCCAGGATCTGGAAAGTAATTGTTGGCGTTCGGTAATTGTGGGAAAAAAATATTGTAGAGTGCTGTGGACGGGCATTTTGATCCTAGTCCGCCTCCACCATCCAGACCACACTACGATCACAATAATTCACCATAATGAGCCCATGATACGTCGCATGTCGCCTCGCGTCCTAAGGAAATGGTGACTCTTACCATCGGTCGCCTTTGGTTCCTGACACTGTCACTCATGGCCACAGTTTTTCCTGCCTCGTATCCCATTTTGAACGCGTCGTCAAGGCTCATTGACCGGCTACTAGTTCCTGAATCTAGCTGTAGTGAGGGTGAGAATGGAGTAAATCCAGTACTGAACGACGGAAATTGGCTCCGTTTGTACGGCTTGGGTTGACCAGTTACTGGACTTTTTGGATTTCCATAAAATTGATGAGGCTATATGCAGAAGTGAACTAATGTTAGAATCTCAATTCAGTCGCAAGGTTTAACTTTGCCTTTTATGTTAATAGAATTTTACTTTCGATGGAAATATTGGGCCGTACGATATCCGGCGTGGGGTCACGTGAAGCGAAGGTCCACTGGGTCTGCGAAATGATTGTTGGTTCATGCCACGAAGGAGTTTTGGCCTAAACCCCTATTCAAATTAAAATAACGTAAGACAAACCTATTCGCAGTTAACTTTAAATCAGAATTCACAACGTACCAATGCAAAATCCAGGAATAGTAACATGCTCAGGAAAACGAACAGTCCACTTTCCATTTTTAAATTCATTTCTGCGTTTTAGAGCACGCTCGCACGCAGAACAGAATTTAGCAAAACTGGTATTGTTACGTAATGGAAAAGGGAAACAGTTCGAATGACGAACGTTCTAAAAAAAAAGAAATGGGATGCTAACTTGGCACCTGACAATGCTCTGAGATGGAAATCACGGAAGCTTTCATTTTTATAACCTCTGGGTTTCGAGGGGTCCAGAACCTAATTCTCAGGTAGAATCTTGTAAAAATTGGAATCCTTAACAATGAAAAGGTTTCATTGTTAAATTTCATTGGGTGAAGGACTTCGTGGGCTTCCTTAACGAAGTGTCCTTCGTCCCCAAAGGAGCCTTGAACTCATCATTTTAGGAAAGCATCCCCAATCCGTACGTTCACATAACACTAAAAAAAACTGACCTGCATAACAAAACTTTACGGTAGCACGAGCAAGGTGATTACTAAAAGATCCACGAATCGTCAAATTTCGAATTTTAAGAGTGGAGCATGATTGAAATGTGCTTATTTTTAATCATCGAGAGGCATCTCTGACGCATCCGATTTCAATTACCATCAAGTCGTGCATGAACAAATTCACACAGCACACACACCGATTAACATTTAGAGGAAACCCCGTTAGATTGAAAGAGGAGTTTGTTGAGAATACATAGTGAGAAATTGATTTATGAATTCCAGAATCTAATTTCGAATTCTTACTGCTGAAATCACATTTGGTAGAAATTGGTCTTACTAGCGGTCAATACTTTCTCTTTTCATTTGAGTTTCAGCCGGATTCAATTTGTTAAAAATGGAAACAGGATATTGTCAAAGGGAAAACAATAGATTAGGTGCGTGATCATGCAAAATGTGCCGGAGATTGTAAAAATGCTTTTAATATTGAGCCCTGCTGGCCCTTACTTGAGAAAGCTTTCCCACTTCAGGGATTCTTTTGGTTTATGCAACTGAAGTAGCAGAGTGAGTAACTGTTTTCACGAAACAAGATTTTAAACTGTAACCAATTTAGTTTTAATTGAGTTCAAATAAAATGAAAAATTGAGCAGCAGCGGCATTAGTAGTTTATTGTTGAAAAGCATTATGCAGTTTAATAATAATTCCCTTCTTGTGATCTAATAATCGTGTGAATAATAAAAATTCAATATTTTTCTACTTAGACTTCCAGTTCCATGTTGGAAAGTGAGTTTGGAACAGTGGAAGAAATTGAAATGTCAGACGAGTACGAAACTGACGACGCCTTCAGACGACAACAATGGTTTTTTTCTTTCTCTCTGTAGCCCTGTTCCCTGCCTTGTATACTGATTTCTAATTTTGGAACTTCATTTCATTGCCCTTCTCCCACCTACGGTAATAATATGAGTTATGACGCGATTAATCTGAGCTCCTTTCTTTTGTTTCATTTTGAAATCAGTTTATTTACAGGTGGGAAATCCGTCCTCTCCGTCTACCTTCCATTAACGTCTCCCATCCCCAACGCAGCACTTTCTAAAACTTCCGCAATTGACTTTTTCCCCTTTTGATTAATGATCTTCTCGAACGGGGTGTCACGGTCAGTCAAACATTTGAACTTCTCAATTTATTAGTTGTCTTAAAATTAAAAGAGGAAAAGGGATAGTAGTGAGGAACGCGTGTATTAGTGTCAACTTGGGGATAATTACAGGTGGCAAGTGTGCTAATTCTTTATGGCTCTTCGTATTTCGGGCGTTTCATGAGACTATACAAGGAAAAGAATTTATACTATTATCGCAACAGAAGCAATCTGATCCTCAATCCCCGGAAAATATTGAATGCAGAAATTCAAGGGCATAAATTAAATGATAAATTTTTTGAAAAAAATTTATTTAAAAAAGAATAAATTGAATTGTGTTTAGGTTAACTGACATTGCTTTGGACGGGAGTGCCCTTTGCGATAAATTCTATTTTAATATTCGCCTGTTTTATTTATCTGATGGAAATGAAAGATTGCAATTTCTCCTTACCAATTGCAAATCCTTTTGAGTCAGTCATGTGTATGCCGAGAGCAAAAAAAAGAGTGATGAAGAGCCGTGGGGATCCATTTGGACGCTATTTATTGCCTTGGTTCTATTATTACCTCTGCAGTCTACAATGATACATCTTCGGAAAATGTGGGGGGAAAGTCGCACAGATGCTGAAAAGTATGACCGCGGAAAGGGGGTGAATGAATGAAAATAAACGTTTCCGGGATGGTTTTCCTTTTTTGGGTCAGGAGGGAAAGGGTCAAAGTCACCCAGTAGAGTCTTTTGAATCTACGTAGCCAATGGTTATATATAAACCAAACCACATCTCCGAATATCATAATTAGTCTCTTGGTTGACCAATCAGGAAAAGCAGCTCTAGTGGAATCATCCGATAACTTTTCTGTAGCGGGCCTCAAAACAATATAATTCCTGTTCAAATCCTTCTAAAACATCCAAGTGGAGTTATCATGGAGTACGCCTCGTCCCTTGTCGTGATTTGTGCCTTGCTTGGAATCCCAAACACGACTGGAGTCAGTTTAGCGTCGTCAGACGATGGGAAGATGGCGGATCCTGGAGATTCAAGTGGTTTTAAATTAGGAGTTTCCAGTCCCAAGGAGGCGGGGCAGGAAGAGTATCGGACTTCATATTACTTTGCTGGACAACAGCATCAGCCAAACTATGGAAATGGCGACTGGAACCGGGATGCGTACTCACCCCCGGCTGTCACTGATGTGGGGTACAGTGGGGATGCGAGTCATAGTCACGGGTATCAGAGTTCATACCATCCGGCTCATTCTGCCCCCTCAACTTCTTATGGAGTCGATGATGGTCAGTTGTTCTCGCATTCGGAAATCCTACAGAATCTTTGTTAAATTTTCATTTTTTGGGATTTCCCAGGATATGATTTTGATGGCGGAGCGGGGGGTCTCCTGGGTGGACTCGGCGGATTGGGAGGTCTCCTAGGGATCAAAGGTCTTAAAGGTCTTGGAATCCTCGGACTTTTGAAGCTTGGAATCATTCCATTCTTGTTCCTCATAATCCCGGCTATTCTTCTCCTCCCATTGCTCCTCCTGTTCGTTCCAATTCCGGTCATTACGATTCCACAAGGCAGAGGTTTTGGAATGGACATTAAGGATATCGGTGGGAAAATGTCAAGTTTGGCTCGGAGTGTACTGGATAGTGAGAAATGCATTGAGCGGATCAGTTGTGAAATGAGTCGCTTCAGTCGTGGAACTTTTATTGACCAGACGCTCAAAAGGTGAGAATTAGAACTTATTTTAAAAAAAAACGATTCTGTAAAGGTCATTGACCCTAAAATGTTATTTTGGCAGGATGATCAACAAATACGAGACGCAGATGCCAAATCCATTGCAAAGGATGGCTCGTGCCTACATGGATTCCCCTGTACCAGGATGTAAAAAGTACAATTGCTTTCTCCTGGATGATATCAATAGTAGCAGCAGTCCATCAAAGAAGTTCAAGAAAACTTCATAACTTCACTTCCGTATAACTTTGTTTTAAATTATTTCAAACCGTGATTTCTTGGACTATCAATCGGACATTTTCTTTGTATATTTCCTAATTCTTTTTTTTTTTTGGGACAATGACAAATTATTGGGGACAGTGGACTTTTCTTTTAAGTGTACACATTACATTACGTTGGGACGATAATACTCCTTACTTACACGGTGTCATTGACTTACACAAACTGGGAAAATGGGGTTGGGTAAACGCTTCTGTGTAAACGAATCACACAGTTGAGCGGACAAGTGACAAAGCCAAGTTAATTTTATGACAATTAGTAAATTAATTCAAATGTACTTAGGGAGACGGCAGGCGGACGATCTCGACTTGATCTCTTGGATCAATTTTTTTTCAGTTGGTAATTGACACACGACACAATGTAGAGTCTTACGATCCCATTTCTCACCTCTGCAGGTACAGACAAAACGTTGAAATTTGTTACTATATTTTTGGTAAAAAAAAAAAAAAAAAAAAAAAAACACAAAAAAAGTCATTAGATTTCATTTTTTTTCGCCTTGTAATTGTAACTACTGACTGGAGCTTCTTCAATCAACCACCATAGGTGTACCACAGCATAGGATGCTCCCACGCTTCATGGCATTCGGCATCGGTCCAGCAAGGTTTCCATCTACGTGTATTTATATTACGATTGAAAAAAATTGATAAGAATTTGGTTTGGAAATTAAAGTTTCTAAAATTTAAGGAAATGTATTTCAAAGCTGCGATTCCTGTTCTTCTGTTGGTTAATGGTTTTGGACCGATTCAATCTAATCTCCCGTTTTATTTAGACATAAATTCCTTCCTTTCGCACTTTTACGATGAAGGTGACCCAATTTCAAGGATTGACGACTATTAAACGTGAAAGATGAATGATTGTCATTGACTGGCATTTCCCAATTTGAAAAATTTCCTAATTTCTCTTTGTTCGAAATGTTTTACAATCAAAGTCGGCAGGATTTTTACAACAATTTTATTCCCGGGGGCGGGGGGTTGGGTTATATATGGCTCCATGATAAACTAATTGTGAGAACTGGCAGGGGGATTTTATCTATTTTATTTGTCAAAGTGGCAGAAGAAGATTAGGTTAGGTTAGGAATTTAGAATTCAAAGCCCAAACTATGCTCACATTGATATTAAATTAATTTGTGTGTAATTGAAAGGAAACGGTTAAGATATGATGGGCTCATGAGAAAATCCAACTTTCCCAAAAAAGGTTATTACTCTCCATCTGGAGTTCGGAATCGCAGGAAGCAGTTGATTCCAACTTTCTTGCATTTGATGCAATTTGGTAAACTTGCAAAACAAGTTTTCTCTTCTTAACCATAATGCTCCGCGCCCGCAACGTAGTGACTGGGTAAAGTTGAATAACGACCCTTATAACTTTCGATTATCAAGTTTGTTACGATTTACATTATTTGGCAAGTATCGTGATGGTCTACCGTTGGCCGTCATCGAGAGAAAGTTGGACATGTAACACGTCGTCTGACCTTCCCAAAAGTCGATTCCCTGACAAAGAATTTATCAGGTTCCTATGAAACGTTTTCTCATTTTGCAAAAGTAATCTCAAGGATTAAGTTCAATAATTTTCATCGTCGATTTGCGGAAGTTCACGACGGTTTGTGCATAATTTTAAAAATCAGGAATTCTTTAGTTGAGGATTTTGGAAGTGAAATTAGAAACTGATTTATCATGCCGTTCGGAATGATGACGACGCTCCTCCTCTTCATCATGTCCAGTGGATACTATTATTGGCCGGGTGGAATATTTCCAGGCCTTGTTACAAGCCTCCTCCTGTTCAAGGCCAAGCTACTCCTCGGTCCACCAATTGCATTGGGTGCATTCGTTCTTGGACAAGGTTCTGGACTTTTAATTGGAAAACTAATTGGAATCTCCTACATTATCAACAAATATATCAAACTGAAGCGCGTCTCCAACCACCACAAAGTCTCACACTTTCACCTTGGATGGAGGCGGCCATTTTACTACCACAAGCATGTCCTCCCATCTCCGCACTACGACTGGAATCAGTTTCCAAATATCCATTTTAACCAGTACAATGAAAGACCCTATGGGACTTATGCCTACGATCCGTCCGCCGCCTACTCTTACAACACACCTTACCAATACTACCAAGATACCCCTGGGAGCGGTTACTACCCCACCGGAAGTGACCCGTATACAAGTTACCACCAGTACAATAATGTTGGAGGGACTCCAAGTCCCTATTACACTGGCACCGAGAATATATACCCATCTACAGACTACGCTTCCAGTGCCTCCAAGTACAGCACGCCATTGCGCGATTCCAACGAAAATGAAAATGGAGGATATGAGACGACCCACACAGAAACGGAACCACAATATGAGAATCATGGGACGTTCCAAGATACGGACTCAAAATATGAGACCGAGTCCTCAGAAGAGAATTATCGGCCCTTATCCCCTCCAGCCCGGACCAGGGGCAAGGGCAAGTCAAAGGAGAACTCTTCAGATGATTCAATAACTTCTGCAGCTGAGCAATACATTATCGACCAATTTCTCAAATCCACCGATGAGCAGCCAGGGATGAGTGAAGAGAAGAAATTGGATATTCTCGCGGATCTCCTCCGTGATCAGTTCCATACGGAGTTTCTAGGTGACGTTGCTGGAGGAAACTTGAAGTCAGTCTCAGCGACTTCACTTCCGGTTTCACAAGTAAAAAATATAAAACTTGGATCTGATTCCAGAAAAAGGAAGGACGTGAGGAAGGAAAAAGAGTTCAAAATGATGGAAGGACAGAAGGAGAAGAAACCTCCGGTAACCCTAATCTCCCCCCTCGTGGATGTATTAACAAAAATGGAAAAAGGTGATTTGATTCCGGAATCCTGGATGTCTTGGCTCCTGGACGGAAGGGGTGGAGACACAATTGAAGAACCGGAATTCAAACTTCATGTGCACAGTCGGAAAAGGAGAGGAGCCCCGACGATGCCGGTGGAACAGAATGATGACTTGAGTAATCTAGAAACGGAGAAAGTCACGTCATCCTTTATTCAGGATGTCAAAAACTTATTTAGCATTGTCTCATTCCTGGACATAAATCGATGCTTGGAGAAAATGATTTGTGAAATTCACAGTAGAGATGTCGGTTCTGGAGTTACGGAATACGAAAAGAACATTGTCACTGCCTTCAGGTAAAATCCTAACCTTTTTGACTCACTATTTTTTAATTTAATTTTTGAAAGAGCCTGGAAAATTTTAATGGATTCCGATTCCGAATTTGCAATTTCTAGAATCATGGATAAAATCATGCCGCTCGATGTCGCCGAAGTTGACAGTACCACAAAGTACCGTCAGGCGGCTCACGTCGGAGGAAAAGCCCTCTCTGATGGAACCAGTGACGTGTGTGGGAAAATGTTTGCAGTATGCGGATTCAGTACTCAACAAATAATTCAACTTGGAGACATTGCAGTTCCCACTCCACAAAATGATCCCAAGCATGTTACTACCAATGAAATCCCAGCACCGCCTGCACCCTCCACCTTCCGAAACGTTGAAGAAATGGATGCAAATTCTGGTGTCTGAATTTATGAAAATGTTATTCACAACTTGTTGCTGTGCTACTTGTGAAAGCTGACAAGCAGCAACACACAGCTAATAATTTATTCGAACATTTTACTAAAAGTATAATTTCGCATTAAAACTAATCGAGTCAGAGTGAAATGGATTCCAGGGGATGCAACTTCTTTAAAAACCTTTATAGCCCACTTGGCTGCTGTACTCCTTCACGACTTTACTTACTAATTACGATACAAACTCCTTGCTCTATAGTTGATTCCAGGCGAGGCCTGGTATTCAAATTTCAACACCACCGCTGCATCTTCTTCTAACCTAACCTTCCGAAACGGGAAAGATCTGGATGCAAATTGTAGGGTATGAATTTCTAAAAAATAATTTCGATTTTGCTGCTTTTGGTTGTTGTGCTAGTTGTGTAAGGTGCTGACGAGCAGCAACAGTTAGTAATTTATTTATTACCGTAAACTAAGAATATAATTTCACATTTAAAAGTAACCGAATGACACAAATCTCACCAGTCAATTCGGGTTTTAGTAGACTACGGCCAAAGTATTTGAAGCCCCAAGGCGATTGGCCCTGTCTGCGGTTTCTCTTTCGTGAAGCATGGGGTAGTGTGGACCTCCGCCGGATTGGTGCCATGGGATGCGGGGCGCATTTGTTGAAGTTGTCCAAGGGCTTCGGGTAGGGTAGTAATAAGGTGGCACCGTAGTTGGGCTAGTAGCCCGATATTCATAATCGCTTCCAACTCAAGTCCAATTGATGTTGGAATCATCTTTCGAGACATCTCTCCAATTCCCTTCCCGTTGGTATCC
>Ga0194135_10001239_pt1 | contig 15052 bp, 15 predicted proteins | sample LitLau_LLRF_2013_FD_134024 | JGI IMG/M metagenome (GOLD analysis project Ga0194135, IMG submission 134024) | Freshwater sediment microbial communities in response to fracking from North America - Little Laurel Run_MetaG_LLRF_2013 (version 2) | ecosystem: Environmental > Aquatic > Freshwater >...
AGATGAGATGATGCAGAATTCCCATAACCCAGAGCAGTCCGTCGTCCGAGAGTCAGTCAGAGCAGAGAACACCGCCGCCGCCGACCAATCAGATTCGCAGAATTCAGAATCCGCAAAGAGCGAACGAAACGCGGTGTTTGACGTAAGTTCGTCCCGATCCGGATTGTCTCTCCTCTCCGCTTCTGTGTATCGAAAGATTTTTCAAAGTCAGATGTGACGGACATGCCACAGTTTTCCTTATCAATATGCATAGAATTGAAAATATCATCCAACACTCGAAAGCTCTTGTCTCTAATGTATTAACAGAAACGAATCCATCCTTACGTTCACGTAAGACACCATTCTTATGAGGCTAAAGTGAAGGCTTATTTATGAATTAATAATTTATTATTGGTGATTTATTTTTAATTCCCTGCCTTTCGTGTTTGTGTGTAGTGAATAAAATACAATAATAAATGATGAGGTCATCGAAAAGCAAGAGGATGATCATCGCAGCATCTCCAGTCTCCACCAATAGATCTCCAGACTCGACTCTGGACTCCCTCCCTCTAAAAGGTTATCGCTTTATCACTTCTTCAGGTCGCTCATTCGTATTTCTCATAAGTATTCCGTCAGTAGACACAACCAGTACACTCATACTTTCTGCCTTGGAATAAATTTTAGGAGAGCACTCGAGAGCAGTAACTCCAAAATGTCCGCCAAGACGAACAGTACCACACCTAATAAGAAAGTCCGCGTGGCAGTCGTCCAGACAGGATCCGTAGCATTTGACCTGGAAGGCTGTCTAGTCAAGTTGGAACAACTGACGAAGGTGGCTGCTGGGAATGGGGCCAACCTCTGCATGTTCCCAGAAGCATTTCTGTCAGCATATCCGCGTGGATCTTTCTTTGGGGCAGGGAACGAGTACTACGGCGGCGGAGCTGAGGTAACGCAAAGCTAAATTTCTTTACTGTATTTTCTTTGGTTTTTAGCCAGCGACGTTCTTGGAATCATATTGTAGGTTGGACGGGAAAAGTACCGAAAGTACTGGGAGTCTTCAATTGAAATCCCTGGCCCAGCGGTTGAACGCATCTCCGCCATTGCTAAGGCCAACCACGTCTACTTGGTCGTTGGAGTTATTGAGAGGGAGCTCGGGACGCTCTACTGCACCGTCGTCCATTTTGATGACCATGGCGTCTTCTTGGGAAAACATCGAAAGCTGGTTCCAACCTTCTACGAGCGCATGGTCTGGGGGCGAGGTGACGGGTCAACACTCCCAGTCTACGACACGCCGCTGGGGAAACTGGGCAGTGTCATCTGTTGGGAGAATTATATGCCTTTAATGCGAATGCACATGTACCAAAAAGGTTAACTTCATTTCACATTATCTTAACGTAACAGTTTTGATTTTCCTAAATTGTAAAAGAACCTCATGCTCGCTCAAATCTCTGGATTTTTACTTTTCATTTCAGGAATACAAATTTATTGTGCACCAAATGCTGACGGGACAGAAGAATGGAATGCCACCGTGCGACATATTGCTCTCGAAGGGCGATGCTTTGTTTTGAGCTGCAATCAGTTCAATCGAAAGTCGGATTTCCCTGCCGGATTTCTGGATGCTGGATTTGAAAAATTGACTGACGGAAGTGACAAAGAAGGAAATTTCATTATCTCCCACGGTGGGAGCTGCATCGTGTCACCGCTCGGGAAATTCATCGCTGGCCCAGTTTACGATAAGGATGATATTCTGTACGCTGATTTGGATTTGGATGATTGCATTCGCGGGAAATTAGATCTGGATGTCGCTGGTATGAATAGAATTTCTCCCAAAGTTTCAAGATCCGTCTATCCTTAACGTGCATTTTGTTTGAATTCAAGCTCATTATAGTCGACCCGATGTCTTCAGCATGACTGTCAACACCAAGCCTCAGAGGAACGTCAGCGTTACGACTGGACACGTTAACGGCGTCCCTTCTGCTCATCCTTCCCCTGACGATACCGTCAATCAACTGGGGGAGCGTCTGGAAAAGGAATTTCATGTTCATGACCGACGCTAACTCTAAAGCAACAACAGATGCAGGAGGAGGAGGAGGAAAGGCAAACAAAATAATGCCATTGTACTCAAACGGGACTTTAATTAATTAGAGGGAAAAGGGTGAGAGGGAAACACAAGGAAGGGGTTCAAAGACGGTCAGTACAATAAAACCAATTTGCTCCACTGGAACTAGCTGAAACTAATAAGCTAATTAGTAGTGACTGCGTCATGCAGGCAGAGGAGAGGACAAGAAGAGTAAATTTACACATTTGTTAATGACTCCTTCCAGCATGCAAAATTGCTGCTCTTGGTTTGAGCGTTGGCTAATTAGACCGACCTTGGAGAAGGACAAGATTCTGCTTATCGATTATGCATAATCGAGCGCTGCCTGTGTAGCGCTGCTGTGCTGCTGGCTGACACGACGGGAAAAGAAACTTTCCTTTCTCTTTGCTGCTGCTGGAGGGGAAAATCGAAAATAGGAAGTGAAAGTCGGAAAAATCGGAAAGGAAAGGACGGAAGTAGGAGGAGACGGTCTTGCGCACTTGAGCTCAATTTTGCAAAGGAATTTTCTTTCGCGAAAAGGAAGACACCACCGCCACCAAAAGGAACGGAAAGTTGGGAGTTGGGAGCTTATCAGAAATCAGACAAGTCAAGTTGACCTTCCTCCGAATCCGAGCCTATAATTTCATCATCTGTTCTGTTTTCTTGGCATACCAATTGCATAAGTGATTACTTCAACCCATCCACACACACCGTGATTGTTCTGGGAATCTCATAATAATAATCATTATAATTCACGTCTCGGCAAATTAATACCAACATTATCATCTGTCACTGGCGACTGGCTGCATATCGACACCAAACCAACACACAAGAAGGAAGGAGAGGAGACACGGGGCATTGCATTAATTTCTTGCATTGTTCACATCTCCTCAAATTCATCAACCTCGGTCAACCTGTCTCGGGTCACTTGGAATGGTAAGTTAAGTCTTATTCATGAATAATATTCCTCGAAGAATAAAAGATCCTTTGACGGTGGGTTGTGTTCTCGAATTGACAGCCTCCCTGGAGGATATATCTATAATCCATAATCTCATAGCGATATTTGTGGTGGTGAATCTCAGGATTAACTCCCTTGAACTGCTTGAATCAAGTTCGAAGGAATATATTTAGTTAGGAACAGCTGAGCAGGACTAGTATTCGGACTGGCACAACTGGCTGGTAGTTTCCATCCTCCTCACTCACAATCTCTGTTTAGCAAAGTCAAAAGTCAATCATCAATCTCCTCAATTGGTGATTATAGAATTTGATGATTATAAGAAAATTAATCCCTAAACACAACTTGCGTTTGTGTCATGTTACGTAATGTCAAAATATGAAATATGTCTGAATATCCATGTAGTGGGAGAGCTGATGATTAGAAACTAAATAAGTGGCGTGTGCGTGGTTATTAAGCACAAAAGGATGAATGAATCATTATTAATTATTGTGATTTTAGTTCTTTACATTTTGACATGCTCTTCTCTCCGCATGTTTAATTTTTGGTTCTTAAATCCACTTTGGAGCTGAACTACGCAGTTATGAAGTTCAAAGACGCGAGGCATAAATTATGTCCGATTTCATGATTTATTGTTTTCGTTGTCAAACTCAAACTCAAGTGGTGGTAGTTAGTGGTAGTGATATTCACGGCATTTCTTCACGGATAATGAACAGATGAGGATCTTTTATAGTCTTATTTTGTTAGTTGTAGATTTCTCGTGCGCTCGTTTGTTTCTTTCTATTACAAGTTTTAATAGATTATGAGAGATTTCCTAACTTCCTCCATGCTGCTCTGCTGCTGATGCTGCCCTAGAATTTGTCACTTCAGATAATAATTTAGTAATAACGAATATAACCCACCGGTTTGTGGTTAGCAGGATAGTATCAAGTTAAAATCAGTCAATGCCAAATTCTGTTTTTAGTATCAAAGTGACGCCAAACAGGCGTCTATAGCAAACTCAATCTCCACTTTTGTCCTAAAACCATTCGATAAAAATTTGGTAGTTTTCCTACCATTTGAATTGAACTCCAAAGTTGCTTGGAACGTGACAATGGTGAAAGCGATTGATACACTGAATACAGGATTACACTATCCCTCTCTCAACATTAGTGCAATTTAGTTTAAAAGCTTTTATTTTCCACTTTTGTAGCGGATGCATGCACTGACGTCACTTCCCCACTTCAACCATACGAATTGCTTTAGTATTTCCAGGCAGGACATCTTTTCACAGATTTTAAAACTTAATTTACGAATATTTTTTCGTCTTGCCAAAAGAAAAACAAAGGTTTTTCAAACAAACAATTGCGATGCGAGTGCGAGGGTTTGAGGGTTCGATGCGTAATTTCTTTTAGTAGTTCCGTCACAAAAATAAGTTTCTTGCCAAATTTCTTAAGCCTATAAATCATATGATTTAGTTGTACTGCGTCCGCACCCCCTGCGGGGAAACTGCTGCGTAGAGCAAGAGCTGCAACTGTGACCGTGTGACTCCTCGTCGTCGATGCCGCCGCCACCACCACCCCGCCATCGCTTTCGCTAGTTGGTAACCGTATTTTTGGCATCCACTCCAAACCCCCAACGCCTTTTTAAATTATACGAATTTATTTTGCTTATCTCCTTAGCTCCTTTCGTTCTCGTACATTGGCCTTATTCAGTCTTTCCCATAGCCAGAGCAGAAGAGCAGATGAGAAAGATCTATTTTTAAGTTTTCCTAATAGGATGAGGAATGAGGAATTCTGCGAAGATGATCTGGTGAAGTTTGGAGCATGTTATTTAGGAAGCATCTTTTTAGCCAGCTTGGTACAGTAATTACAAGTAAATCAAAGACACCACAGCAATACAATACAAAGACAACGATATAGTGGGAAATATTAAGCAGCTTTAGCAGCATCAGAACTAGCCTGTTTGTGCGTTGGTTTGGTTTTTAGTCCTTGGTGGATTCAATGTACTTAGGGTATGGTGATCCCTTCCAGAAGAGTCACAGTGCAGTAGATTGCAGTTTGGAACGGCAGATAATGATTAGTAGTGCTAATAAGAAAGTTTGTCATCATCGCTATTTTCATTATTCTTTCGTAAGAACCCATATTTCATTTCTTAATCTTTCAAACGAACTGGTGGAAGGATTGGACGGTGGTGGTGGTGTAATGTCACAAAGATCAAGTTTTAAGAGAAAGTGAGATAAACAAGCGATTTCTGGTGGGATCCAATTTCCAATTCTTTTAGTATTCTTATTTTATTTGTGAAGAGATTTAGTCAGCCCATCATGGTCCACGATAATTTGCTCTGCTCTGCTATTTTCCTCTTACTTTAATTTGAAATGGAACACAGAAGTAATTCGCAATCCTTAAAACTCACCGTGAACAGTGTGGACACGACGCAGCTACTTTCCTACTTTGTGTAATGTCATCCTGAACCCGAAACAAGAAGCGGTCGAGTCTGGAATTGATCATGACTAGACATTTCTTATCTCGAAATCCGATATTTCGATTGTTTTCCTCTGTAATGTAATATTTCCAATCTAGAAATAATTGCTCTGTTCTGATCCGCAGCCAACAGTCGCACAATTGCAAGCAATTTAGAAAATTCCCATTGCTCTCATATCTTATTTAAATTGAACTCACGGCGTCACGACACGAACTCCATGTTATCCGTGTAGACGGATTTGTCACAAATCAATTAGGACGAGGACGAGTAAGCGGAATTGATAAGTTTCTAAGGACGGGGATGAATCAATTGTCAATTCTCTATTAGCTCATTTTCCCTCGTGCGTCATTGCGTGTCAACTAAATTAATTCAAAGAGCATTTCCAATTCCACCTGGTTTAAACCCAAATTTATTTATATCGTGGTTTGGTTTTGATTTAGTTGGGGATGAAAGGAAATGGGAGCAAAGCCTTTCTGATTGAATTTTTATCATAAATTAAATTTATAATTTTAGTCCTGGAGCTGCAAAGTGGTTGGAAGTTGTTCCTTGGACGAGGTAATGGTTGAAGCGATGACTATCACAGGTCGAGAAACAGAGCGAGCACCAACCCAGGCGTAGTTAGCATCTAAGTGAGGAGCATAAAATCCCAGAGCTTCGTTTCGTATCACCTCATTTGTGGTCAATCTGTCACAGAGTGCAGTTGTATGTCATTCCCCACGGTCCCTGACCACCAGCTTGCGTCTACCAAAAACCGAAATCAATGTTAAATTGAATGACCTTTAATTAAAGCCCAACGTCCCCTTCTAAAATAGACCAGAAAACCAGAAAATAGTTTGAACTGATTGCCCAATTTAAAACGCGAATTACACTAACGTTGTTTTCTGATTGGTCCTTTGACAGTTCGCAGTTGAGAAATTTGTGAGTGAGAGTGATCGTCGTGGGAGAGCCGTTGCTACCATTAAAGGAGGAGTAGAAGCCGATGGCAGATGTTTTAAATGAATTCCAAGAATGTGAACCAGTACAGGTAAGACAATTTACCCAAAAATTTCTCAATTTCCACATATTATTTCATTTGGCGTTGGAATTCGAAATTGGTCTGATCTGTTGCATAATTTTGGAGCGTTTGCCAAAATTTGTCAGACCATATGGCCCATGGCCCAGATTCCCTCTGGTGTCTCTCATCAACACGTCTAATGTCAGTTTGTATTTTGATTTGTGATTCCAGCTGGAACCATTCATCCATCAAGTTGGTGGACACTCCTCAATTCTTTGTTTAGATGAGCGGACTGTCTGCAAGCCCCACATCAAGCAGGAAGTCAAGTTTTACGAAACTCTTCCATACTCTATGAAAAAGTTTACACCGGAGTATAGAGGAATTGTCCAAGTAAGTTCAGCTTAATTTTTTAGTCTTCAACATTCAACCTAATTTTTTTTAAATAGCGTTTGCAATAGGATAGAATAGGATACGCAGTCGGCCAATCCCCGCAAGAGGGGTCATTTATTTGCTGAATCTAATACGGTCATTACCTTTTGTATATAAACAAATCCATAAGAAAACAATTGCCACGTTCCAAGTTTGGTCTTTGGTTGGACGCTCGCCAGGTTTTACTAATGGAAAATTTTTCAATATTTCCTTCCTAGTTTTAATATATCTGAATTAATAATTGGGGTTAATGTCAACATAACATGAAAAATGAACCCATAAAAGGTGAATGAGGACTTTCTGACTAATACTCATTGGAATATCGAAAGGCGGTCAAGTACCAAGTTCCGTTTTCGGCGGTGTAGGCCCAGGGGGAAGAGACTCGAAAGCAAGCGATACCATTATTTTAATGACTATTTTCTAAATGTTGATGAATATTTACAGCGTATTCGTACGCATAAACTGAAAGTTATCTGATGAAGAAGAGGCACGTGCGAGAGTTGAAACGCGATTGCAACAAAGAATGAATGAAGAATGATGCAATCGCTTAAAATGTTATCTGGTTTCCTGCTGTTTCCTAATCTGAATCTACTTCATCATTTTCATTAGTTTAGCATTATAGCATTTATTAGTTTGATAGAGGAAGCGGAGTACTTTTTCGAAGGGCAGATGCAAAATAGTCGTGCTTACCGTTAACTTTTTTGAATTTGGCTTCAGAATTTTAATTCCGTAATAACTGAAATAACTTAGCCAACGAAATTTTGGGAGGGAAGGGCTCCCAAAATTTCGTTGGCTACGGAAATAATGAATAATTTTTCATCGTAATACTTGTATGGTGGAGAAGGCGAACCTTGAGGTTTAACGATGTTGTTCAGGAGGTTATTTAGTAAATCTACCACATGCGGCTTGTGATTTAATTGAAAGGAGACGAGAGTTATAAAATTGTTTTGATCATAATTTTTGAGAGACAGGCGTGGCATATTCCCTTCGTCACTGCTGTGCCTCTTCTACGCCTCTCTATTTTAATTCGTAGAAATTTTTATAAGAAACTAATGCAATATAGGTTGGATTTTCGTTGGTATTTTGTTAACACTGGAATAAAAAATTTATTTTGTATTCTGCAGGTTCGTTTTGAAGAGGATCAAGATGGTTATATCCGAGTAGCTGCGTATCCCCCGAAGTCCTTCCGTAGTTACCCAACCTCTAGCAAGAAGAAAACGAAACGAAGGTGAGGGATAAGGTGTATTAAATGAACTCCGCGGAGTGACCTTAACCATGACCTTGGCAATAAGACGCTTCTGCTTGTTCCCAAGTGCGGATCTTTTATCGCCTTCTCTTTACGTCATTCGTAAAGAGATTTAATGTTGGGAGGTTCATGGAAGATAAATTCAACGAACGGTTCTCTCCAACTGTGAATGTCAATCAATTATTTATTGAGTGTGTCTTTGGGAATGGCAGAGGGATTAAAGGAGTAAACTGAATGAGTGGAAACATGTCTCAATGAAGCCAATGCCTGCCACACTGTTGTGACAATTTCATTACAATCGTAGGCTAGAAGGCACCGCGTGTGCGTTTTGCCAAGAATTATGGATTGCGTTGCCTTGCAAAAGGAATGTCATTGAGTGCTTCCTTGTCATGTCACAGACAACATCTGGGCCGTTGTCTTCTCTAACTGAATTTTCTCTTTGAATTTTTTCAGGCGAATCCGTCTCAAGAATTCTGGAAGTATTGAAATTGAGATTGAGAGTGAGCTAAAGGAGTTATTTGTTGAGGAAGAGGCGGGTGGCTCATCGAAGGTCCGTGCCCCTCATAATCCATGGGTTCTCAAGTGCCATCGAGACCATTTGTCCAAGCTCCAGAAGCGTGGATCATCCCACAATACGCAAAAGGAAAAGGAGTCACCCACACAGAGTAAGGAACGGACTGATTAACATTTACTATCGCTCAAAACCGTGTTTGGTTCTTGGGAGAAGTCGCAGTGCTTTAACTTCTTGTCTTCTCTCTTTATTTCCCAGAGTTCGTACTACTGGAGAATTTAACATGGCGATTCGAGTATCCCTGTGTATTGGACCTGAAGATGGGTACCCGTCAGTACGGAGATGACGCTACCCCGAGTAAAATCGAGAGTCAAAATGCAAAGGCAGCTTCTTCAACTTCAGTTCAATTAGGAGTCCGCATCTGTGGGATGCAGGTGAAGAATTTTGTTTTCCTTTCTGCCATGTGTTTCTATTTGTAATTTTCAAATTGACTTCTCGCTGGCTGTTTGTTACTTACTGTCATGGTTGTCTGTAGTCTGTTGTCTTCTTTAAACGACGTTGGCTTTAATTCATTGGAATCCGGATTCTTGTAGAAATTGGATAAAAATAGAACATGTCAGCGTGGTGCCCCTGGCAGGCAGCCACTCCCGAGCCGCGTCTGCTTAATTTTATAAACGTTAACGCTACCATATTTGTAAACCAAAATACCAAATGCTAAACTTGGCAGTGAGCTTTTAATAGATTTTATTTTCATTATATTTCAAGTTTGGATATTTCTTGATTGAGTTTATTTTTGGCAAAGTGCCTTTCAGCTCTCTCATGGAATTTTTTACGAGTTCTGGCTGAATCTGATTGTTGGCTCGTGGCGTGGCTAATGACTTGTGCCATGCGTGGTCTGATTCTAATTAGTCATAATTTTTGTACTTACAGGTCTACCAGAATAGTACGGGTAAATTCAAGTGTCGGAATAAATACTATGGGCGGCAATTGGGGGTAGAAGGCTTCCGTGAAGGCCTAATTGAATTTCTGCATAATGGGAATCGCCTCCGGACAGATGCCCTCATCCCCTTAGTGGAGAAATTACTGGAGCTGAAGGCAGTCCTCCAGAGTTTAGACACTTTTCGATTCTACACCAGTTCCCTCCTCCTCATCTACGAAGGGCTGGACCCTGAGTTATGTGGGGACAACGAGCCTGGCCTTGATGATGCACTCTCCTCGGGTCGGAAGACCATGGACGTGGACACGCATCCTTTGAGCCCGACAAATACAAACACCACCACACACTTCCCGAAGCTCTCCAAATCCATCGACAATTTTCTTAGGGCAAAGAGTCAAGAAGACCCTACCTCACCACTGGGTGAGAAATCTCTCCTCAAGCTGACCAGCACATCTACTGATGGTCTCTCAGGAAGTGCTGGAATGGCGGCTCAGAGTGCCCGTGGAAGTTTGGGGAGTCGTGGCTCTACCCCCAGCACCTCCTCTCTCTCCGCCGAGTCCGTGGACGTCCGTCTGATTGACTTTGCACATGCAACACATAGTGGGCTCGACATGGGACACTCCGCCAAGCCACATGCGGGTGCGGACGCAGGATTCATTTTTGGACTCTCAAATCTCATCAAGGAACTTCAGGAAATAGTCAACGCCAATTCCTGAATTTCAAAATTCCAAATTGATCAACTTGACCTTGCACTCGAATAGAAGAGTCAAAATTCCTAGTTTACATTTTGAATTGATCCGCATTAGTAAATCAGAGGTGGATACTATACTATGAGTTGCGATTGCGAAGTCAAGGGTTGACAAGAGTCTCCTAATTTGGTAACCTTGAATTCCATTGGATAGATTTCCATGTAAGGCCCGAGCGGTTGAGTCCGTTCGTTCCGTATGGAAATGATGAGTTTTGCTTTAATTTTGATTTGTACGCGTTTATTGTGATTTTTTTTAACTGGACAATTTTTAGGTTAAAATCTTCGTTAAAATGGTTCTCTCTTCCCTGTCGTGATCATACGTTGTGAATATATTTTTTATTTTAGACGTTCTAAGTTCCCGTTGTAAAGTTAAGTTAATTTTTTTAGTCGCTAGGCTAGGCTTCCATGTTGGTTACTGCTTTACTTTGTGTGTCCTCCACAGCCACGCAATCATTTTAGTTTTAGAATCCCAACATCCGTTTCACAGCATAGTCATTTTTCAATAGAATTAACTGATTTGACAATTAGCGTAAGAACGCATTCCACTTTCACATGGCCGCACCTTAAAGGAGTTAATTAAAATCCGATTCTCGCACATCCTCATTAGTCGCTTTCCATCATTTGTCCCAGTCTCGCAGTCTGAGCTTCACTTTTCCTTATTTTTATGCGGACAAAATAATAATAGGTTTGTCGCCTTGAAATAAAAAAAAAAGGTACAAAGACAGCGCGGAAATCAAAGGAAACATGGTACACACCTAAACCAAAAACTGTTACCTGTTAATTAGTTGATATTATTTAAGGTGGATATTTTTCATGACAAATGAGTGGGGCGGGATTGAGGAGATGAGTATTTGAGTCGTTGTAAAGTGAGTGTATAAAATGGCGGCTAAGAGAATACCTATATTATGGATGTCCTTTGGAAGCGTGCAAATTCAACAATTACTTACTAATTAGTGAAAGTATTGTTAGAATTAAGTGTAAAAACAAACCGTAACCGTGTATATGAAGTTGGAGTGTAGATATAACGTAAACGTAACCTTAGATCCTGTAAGAGTGAGTAATAAATGTACGGTAATAAAAATACGATTTCAGTCAACTTCCATTGTAGTCGAGTTTTATTTATAAAAATGAGATTTAATAGTAACTTTGGATTGTTGTGGAATTGGGGATGGTGCTCTTGTTACAAAAATCGTTTAAATCAAAAATTTCTGACTCCTTGTCTATTTGGCATCATTTGCCTTACGTCTCTGTCGTAACCACTTCGGCGTGCATCTCTGTCGTATCCGCTTCGACGCTCATCCCGCCGCTTCTCATGTCCCCACCTCGGACCATTTTGTCGCTCAGCTCGTGAGGATTCCTGGTCCGTTTCCGCTTCACTCTCTTGATCCTCGTCACTTCCATCGGCTTCCTCTTCATCCCCATCCATGTCAAAGTCTTCTTCCATCTCTGCATCATCCAATCCTCTCCAGGTACCCTCCACTAGGCATGTACCAAAGAATATTGTCAAGCCAATTACGGCTACAGTTGAAATGGCCTTCATCCTCCCTAAGGACAATAACCAAGTCGATTACTTTTACTAGGAATTAAGGCATATTGATTTTGTTTAAGAAATCCGAATACAAATACAATACAATTCGCTATATTATGGAAATGTTGAGGTTTCTAACCTCTTATGAGATTAACACGAGCGAGCAACGAAATGCTAGCGAGTCCGGAGCCGGATTTGATTTTACTAATTAGCCCTCCATGGTTGGTTCTATTTATATGAGATGTAATAATCGTCTTGGATCAAAATTCTTGCCAGCGTCACCGGTCACCACAAACCGACATCCGGGTAAATCTCCAATTTTTGTTCTCGAAAAAAGATTACTGGAAGCGTTGCAAAGCTTTTGTCGGATGATTATTTAGTTGCTAATGATTTGCGATAATGATCATTACTGTTACATGTTTTAATTAAGGTAATTAATGCACGCTGGCCGGCATGGCGGCCTTCCGCCTGCTTCACTGCACTGACTAATCCGTTTGCCGCAACTTGAATATTTCTTGGCCAGACAAGCTAAAGATAATAATTATTGGAGAAATCAAATTTAGAGACCTCGTTTGTTTATTCAAGAAACCTAATCGAATCGTGAATACAATTTTAAATGATAGGATTAATTGCAAAAACAAATGCAATGTTGCGGTGTGATCTGCTTCGGACATTGGCTCCTAATGTCGATATGAATTGTCGATACTCGGAGGTGATATGCTGCGGACTGTCGTTTTGTTCTCCCTTTTTGTCTCTTTCTCAGGTTCCACGCCTTTAATGACCTCTAAACCGACTCCTTGCTTGCTGACGCCTTTAACGGATTCCAGATTGCTGCACGGGGAAATCAAATTCTTCAGAAACGTCGTCCCAGTTTTTTTTATTTGTAATTTGACAGAGACAGAGTCATGATTTTTCTTTGAGTTGATTTGGCCAAGCATTCTCGAACCGTTTTAACTTTTTTTTTCTCTTAGATTAGGTGTCCGACTCTTGGAAGATCAAGACCGTTCCCGCACCGCACCGCACCGGTTCCCACCGTGCCGCCGGACTGGATTTTACTAAATTTCTTGGCGGTCGTCCCGGGAATGGCTCTATTCCTGTTATGGCGCATTTGTTTCGAATTCAGTGAGCCACCACCACCGCTCACGCGATGTCGTTTGGGACCCACCAAATAAAACTCTAGACTCATTTCACGGGAGCTGAAGAAGTGATTCGTGGTCTAGCGATATTGTGGGAGAAATCAATTTTGGTGCCACTTGCTGAGTTACGGAATGGAGCCCGGAAGCGGAGACAAGTCGAATTCTGCGAAGGAGTCCATCAAGTCAAATAAAATCCAACATGGGCATGAGCCAATGAATGAAGTGAACAAGGCAGAAAAAGAGGATGGCACGGGTGACGTTCGGAGCCACCAGCCACCCACGCCCGAAGTGAAGCCACAAGTTGAAGGGGAAGTGGACTGTGAGGCTGTCATCAAGAAGCACTTGGCAGCTATCAAAATACAGAGTGCTTTTCGAGGTTGGTTGGTCCGAGCTAACCTGAAGATGGTGACCGAGTGCTGTATCAAAATGCAAGGTGAAGAATCAAACAATTTATGGTAGCTTCACTCAAATTCGGGGTGTACCCTCAGATTCAAAAACTTTTCTTGATTGCACAGCGGTTTGGAGAGGTGCCCTAGTACGCAACCGAAACCGTCGCAAGAAGTCACAAAAGGGTCAAGCTGTGAGTATAAGAGTAACGAGAACCTGTCACGATAACTCTAAAGTCTTCTAACGTATGGAATTGGTCTCACAGGACATCCAAAGGCAAAAGCAGCAAAGTAATTCGGACCCGGCTGATCGGAGCCGAAACCCATCGGGTACAGTCGGCGGAAAGACCACCCAGCCTACATCCCCTAGGTCTTCTGGGGGAGGCAACAATGCGGCTGAGAACGCACAGAGCCCTGGGACTGGACGTATTTCAGTTTTTGACAAGGGGCACTTGGATGACTGTCACCCAAGCTCTGATAGTTTACGTTTCTCAAGTGATGGCGAAGCGGATCTGATGAAAATCAGAATGGAAGCAGCCCTGAAGTGCTTAGAAACCATCTTGAAGGATGCCTGTGGAGAAGACTTGAACCGAATATCAAAGACGCGAGTAACAGAACTCGTGGAGTACTTGGGCACAAATCCAAATGCGACGAAGGACGACATTTGTCTTGAAAACTCATTGGCCAGACTCTGTCCGTTACCGCCTCCCGTGGAGAAGGAAGAGACTGGTGAGGACGATGAAGGTGGTCCTGTCCAACCGGATCCAGAGAAAGTACGCTTACTCAGGGACGCCATTCGTTTGCTCCGTGAGAAGATCCGCGCCTGGGAAAATCGGAAGCTCTACCGATACCATCATCTGGCACGTACTAAGGCAATCCCCGGCATTTACAGTGACCCTTTTAGTGGGTAAGGAAATGCTACTTTATAAATTAGTTCTTGAAATGTGGTAGACTTGACATGAGACGATGATGCAAATTAGGGAACTTACTGAGGTGGAAAAGAAGCTTAAGGACCTTCGGTTCGACTGGAAGGATGCGGATTCGTATGTTTCCCCAGCAAAGTTTAAGACTGAAAATACAAAGCAGTTGAAGGAACTGATGGTCATGGATCCTGATGAGAAGGAGACTTTGGAAAAGATTTACAAGTTCAATTTCAAGTACTTTCCCGAGGAAATCAATAATGTGAATAAGCCGACTGTATTGATTCAAGTACCCCAATCCCCTCCTCCATTTACTACCCTGTTCAAGGCAAACCCGAAGCGTCGACGTTAGATCCTGAACTAGTCACAACAAAATAAGTTTTTGGTTTGCATTTACGCGGTGTGATAAGACAAAAATTTACAAGATGAAAATTTCATTTGCAAATAAACAGTCTCTCCTGTTAAAAGTTGCATTTACCTTACCTGGGCTTATGTCTCCATTATAATTCCTCAGGGTATGCTGATTGACTAACTTAGGAAAGATGTAAAACATGAACAGTGATAGCTAGAGATAAGCAACAGTGCACAAACGAAATCTCCACTTATATGTTTGCAGACACTTTGTATGTGATGTAACTTTATCGATTACAAATCGGCAGGGATAGCACGGTATAAGAGAGGATCCTCTTCTTGCCGTGGGGATAGGGAGGGGTTAAGAAAGAAGACGCGGAAACAAAGAGAAG
>Ga0194135_10001240_pt1 | contig 15052 bp, 7 predicted proteins | sample LitLau_LLRF_2013_FD_134024 | JGI IMG/M metagenome (GOLD analysis project Ga0194135, IMG submission 134024) | Freshwater sediment microbial communities in response to fracking from North America - Little Laurel Run_MetaG_LLRF_2013 (version 2) | ecosystem: Environmental > Aquatic > Freshwater >...
TAGGACCGGAGGTCAGGAGAAGTGAGGGAGTAGAGTGTCAGGGATAATAAAAGCTCAGTGTCGTCAAAAATTTAAATTTTAAAATAGTAAGAATTCCGTAAATAAAGGACAAATGTTTACTTCAAGGCTTCCCGCTTATTATGTCATATATATGTCATTGTTGATTGTGGAACAAACAGGACTTACAAGAAGTCTACCAGCTTTTAGCGTATACTGGCATAATTGCATTCAAACCATGTATTCGAAATTCAGACACTCAGCAATGAAGCTCTGAAAGTTATCTCAAATTCTACGAAAGGCTTTCATTGTGAGAGAAAGGAACTTCTCTGCTTGAATGCTAATAAGCAAGTAAGTACAAGACTGGAAGTTTCTCTCTCTCCCCCTATTCTTTATTAATATTTTGTCTGGAGTCTAGAGCTCTGCTGGATAGGAAAAATCAGAAGCTTCACGTCTTCCGGCTTCCAGTCAATCTTCTCGAGATCTCGCCTCCTTGTCTTTTCCAATTAATCTAATTGGATCAGCAACCTAAGCTAGAGATGTTGTTCATGCTAATGTGGTCTGACTTTTCAACCACACTAATCTCATTTGCAGCATCATGTCACACAACTGTGAGTCTGGAACCACTTGGGAAACACACCACAACAGAGAGAAAGTATACACTCGTCATCACTTTCAATGGTTTACAGAACTAACACAAGCTTAATGAATTTCAGATTAAAACCTAATCAACCATAAGAATTTCAAGGAAAATTGGCTTGTGCCATAAAATTGAGTATTGTAATTAAGAAAAGCTCAGATTCTTCGTTAGCTTGCCTCTTAACCCTCGAAATTGCACTTGCTTTCTATCGCTCACAGAGAAAGTGCAGGGTTTAGTTGTTCCAATTCCAATCTGGTTTTATGGAAGACTGCTGAAGCTTTAGTGTTGTATCCTCTTACAAGTTCTCTTCTAACTGAAGTTAATTCTTCTTATCGACGATTGCTCTGTTAATAAAATACGTCAATGAATGTGCGGTAGCCTCACGTATCAGAGCTATAAGGCCCATTGATTGCTGAATCGTACATCAGAAGGGTCGGCCATTATTCACACAAATATAGCAGCCATACAACTCGCATCTGAACAGTCATTTGTGCGTTTAAGCCGATTACTGTCTCGAATAAGCCAAGTGTTTTAATTGAGATCTAATCCTTCTTTTGCCTTCAGCACAAAAAGACTTCAAATTAGTTCATTCTTCTCTAACAGAAAGTTTTCTTTTCCAACTCTCAAAGGCAGATATAGAAAGTAAGGGGAAGAAGTCTCGAGCCTAGAATTCGGATACAAAGTTGTTTGGTTTTTTCTATTCCTAAGAGGCACCCACAGATCCTCTCTATTTAGCCATTGTATTCCCATTTGAGAAGGATCTTATTCCGCAACAAGGAGCATTACAAGTAATTCCCCTTCATACATTTTGGTCAGTCAGTAGCTAATCTCTGGTCACATTTCTCGACCAGGCACAACAACTTTCTTCGTTTGCAGGTTTAGTGACGAAAATAGGTACGTATGACGTAGAAGGTATACGACGGAATAGTAGTACAGATACTTTAGCCGTGCTCTGCGCCCTCACTATGACAGAAGCGTTCTCAAGTTGTACAAATCTCCGTTTAATAAAAGCAGTTGATTTTTTTGTAGTGCAGTGCTTTGATATTTAATTAGCTTTTTTATCGTTGGCAATTAGTCTTTGATTCCACTGCAGCTGGACTTCCTGTCACCTTGTTGGCAGTGTATCCAAGCCATAAATAAAGTGCAAGTACATGGATTAGTTTTACATGTAAATTTACTCTTTATTCTAAGGAATATAGTTAAATCATAGCGTATAAAATAAAATAGTCATTTTGTATCAGAGCTAATCCGAAGGAAGCTGACAATCTTCTATCTTGTTTTCAAACGGTGTGTAAACTTGAAATGAGAAATCCGTTTTCAAGAAGGACCCCTGCAATAAAATTTAAACAAGGATGGTAAAGGTTTTAAAATAAAAAGCTCCAGTAGCTAGTTTCTACAATCTTGCTTCATTTAACACAGTAGATGAATTATTGCCAGACATTGACATTGACATTGGTGTGGTAAAAATCATTTAAGCTGTAACAGGCTGTAAATTAACCCGCATCAAGGTTGACTAATAGACATAAACTAATCCACGTTAATAAAACTATTAATAGCCTCCCGTAAAAACTGACATAGTGCGGAATAGAAGCTAGGTAAATAAAAACGCTTACGGGATTTGTAAAGGTGCATTCCATACTCTTTTCTGTAAATGGATCAGCCTTATCTCCAATGATGACTAAGTCAGGAAGTGGGTAGAGGTAAAGAGAGTGATCGAAGCTCCAGTATACTGGACAGATGTGAAGGGGAAGTGGGCACAGATGACCTTGTCCAATAAGTGTAGAAACGAACTGTAATATAATCAGACCAAAAATGACACGTGTAAATAGTACTATATATACTGCATATGCTATGATGAATCGCTTCTCGGAGACATTGAGCTACCAGAAAAATATCGAAGTGCTGAAACCAGAGGAAGTCAAACTAACTCCTGAATATACACAAATTATTTTAATTCCGTGATTACCTCTTTTGGAATGTCACCAGAAGTTGGGAAGTAAATAGAGTTTCGGCAAAGCTTTGTCATTATGTCTTCTCTGAAGACTACGATTGTTTTAGTACAGTACTTAATTCGCACAGGATTAGTTGTAAATATCACAGTAGGGACTTTATCTCGGAAATATTGAGTGATGCACTCAGCGAAAGGAGGCCTGAAATACACAAGTAAGACAATAATTATAATGTATTCAAAATCAGTTAGTGCGGTTTGATTTGCATCAACCATCCATCAAGGTTCTATGAGTTCAGATGAATGAATCAACACTTGATGCTGAAGCCTGGTTTCATTGGAATCTATATGCTACTAAATAACAAATTTTGAGCAATACAATGCTTCAACTAACAAAATTCAATGTGCTGTTCTTAAAATCGTAAAATGGAAAGATAAACTACAGCTAGTCTGCCATTTATCTCGCTAGCTTAGAAAAAATAACTACTACGTTAATAGCTTGATCTCGTTAGTACCTAGGCAAGATATTAACGAATCCGGGATCAGATGGGCCAGGAATAATAACAAATTTAGAGCTTTGCATCAAAGCAGGAAACTCTGATATCAAGTCGGCTAAAGTCTTGAAACAATCCTTCAGGACTATAGCACTTTGGACTCCATGAGGCTCCGACAGAAAGTTTCCCATTAAAATAAATAAAACAGGCGGGGATTCGGCGTAACCCGAGAAAAGAATCCTAAGCTTTTCAACCACCTTGAAAAGAATTAAAAACAAACTTGTAGTGTGACAAGCATAAATGAAGAACTAAAAAATTACTTGGATTATATTTTGTATTAAAGGTTTTCTTACCGATACTTTGTCCAAGAATACATCTGATAGTATAACAAACATTGCTCCTTCATTCCTATTTTCTATTATTTCTAAACGTTCTTTACTTATAGCATCCTGCCGCCCTCCAAAAAAGTTGATGCTGCTGTGAAAACTCCTAGAGAACATTAACATACAACTTCAACCATGTGATGTATATAGCACTTTTGAAAACCATTGAATCCGAGGATTCGAATACTAACCTTGTTACACTGGCTGTCTCAGGTGGAGGAAGTCCTAAAGTTTTGATATAAAATATACCACCATCGAAATTGCCTTCAGCAAGGATAAAACAGTTTTCAGCATAAAGTCCAGTATGAAATGTAGCTTCTGACAAATCCAGCTCCACGTTTCCACTCATATCTTCCAAAAAGTACTTCCCTTCTTTCATCTGACTTATCATTCCCAGCACAACGACGCCCTCAACTTTCGTACTAGATCCTATTAAAAACTCAACAGGTCTAAGCTGAAACTTCTTCTTGGTATCGCTGATATCTAAGCCACGAACGATAGTAGGGCTAAACAAGTCATGATGTAGTGTTCTCTGGAGCAACATAGCATATCTAGTTTAAAGAAAAAATTACAATTAATTTATGTTCATTCTATTAAGAGCTAACGCATTATTACCTATTTCTGTAAATTAAAGCTTTATCATCAGCTCCACACAAAATAGCAGGACGATCAACGGCAGGCATGAACTTCTTTTTGTCTGTGCAATAAATATACTTGGGGACATCTAACGAACTGATAATACTCAGAATATCATCTTGGTCTTCAGAGTCTCCTTTTCCACATTCCTAAGAGAAAATACAATCCTTTTTAGCATCCCTTCTTTTCGTTTGCCTTATCTGCTATCGAATAATTTACCTTTGCTGCTGTTTCAATCACATCCTTCCCTAACAGAGCAGTTCGTAACTTGGCCTTTCGAACTCTTTCAATTATTCTCTCTATCCACACAATTCGTTCACGTGTCGGTACAGGATTCAGAATGCCCACTAAGTAATCAGTCGCTTCACTGCATAACACACAAAATTGAAATTAGGCTCTACTTTTCATACAAATTTATTAGCATGAATACTTTCAAACTCAGCATATGTATTTTTCATATACTCACGTCTTGATTTGAAACCCGTTGAGCCTGAAGGTTGAGCTGACTATTTTCCTCAAATCCATGTTTGGTGTCGTTTAACGAAGACAAAAACCCAAATTGTTCACGACACTCCAAACGTCGAACTTTTGACGTTGTCACTTTAATTACAAGTTTTCGAATGCTCCATAAAGACAAGTATGCCGAGAGAGTGTGGATTGCAAATCTTATAATGTTGCCGATCCAATACAAATAATAATAATACAATATATTGCTTTGTTGACCCCGCTCTCAGTTTGAATCTTTCCCGCGTCTTCTTCTTCTTGAACTGTCTCACTTTCCCTCACCTTTGTCTTCTGTGCAGCAGCCGTTCCGACTGGAATGACAAAAGCATTGCTGGATGGAATGAAGCGGACCAGAACTACTTAATTTAATGAGTCGACTTTTACTTTTTGGATGTTCAATCGTCAATCGCATTCACAATGGCTATGAATGGTTTTTTTAGCTCTTACTTACAGCTTCAAAAAATCCATAATCTGATCATTATCTAGTACGCACGTTTTATCTAACTTGCACAATAATGCACAAGTAACGAAGAAACGGTTGATTATTGTTTTTACATAAATTAAAAGGGAATCCCATTCCAATGAGATAAGCAGCTGAAATGGCTGTGTAAGGTAACTGTAGGCAGATTCTGGTAGTATACACAGTTTATGTAATCATAATAGCGTTGTTCAGCAGATTAATTTAGTTGCATGGAAGTTTGTTTTTCAGGGAAGATTTTACATTAGAATCCAAAAGTGAATTTGTACTATAATAGTCTTAAATTAAATTCATTTGTCTTGGGTTTTTTGGCAGTCGGTGTCCGGTGTATGGTGGTGGTTATTTAGTAACTGTGGCTTTTGATCTTGGCTTCTTCAGTGCCTTAAGTAACGGTAAGTGTTATATTATTATTATGTAAGCTTCTACCTGCATCAGTTTACTGTAAAGTGCTATTGAAATCCCAAGGTCTGCTATTAATAACCCATGCAGATACACAATGACAATCACCGCTTCTCTTGCAGTTGGGAAAAAATGTACGTGGTTCAGGACTTAGACTCACTTAGGAGGATGCATTATAGCAAGTCAACCTCTAAGAACCATTATATAAACTTGAAATGCCATTTATTTTCTCAAGAACATAAAAAAAGTTCTTCAGGAGTTTGCTACACTAATGTAAGTCCAGTTTTGCATATTCGAGTGTGATTTTATTATTTATTTTTAAGGATATTTTTGAGACCATATCTAAGAACAATTTTACATAGATCATCATCCACTCTTCAAATGCATGTAGGCATTTCGGGTTCCAAAAGATGTTCTGCCAGGACTTGAAGCATGTGTCTTTAATGTGACATGAGACCTTACATTAATTCACCTGACATTTAGTTCAAGTTTAATACTCTCCGTTGCTCAGTTGAGATTCTGTATGTTGCATAATGTATACTACTTCAAACCACTGCAAGTTATAAGAGGAACAATTACCATCTTGAAATTTTTGAAATTTAATAGTTCTTTTCATGAGTAACCTCGTTCAAGTAGCAATGAGGTCTATATGATGTTTAAATGAATCTACTGCTGTCTTTTGTCAAGAAGTTTCTTTCAGTAAATTACAAGAATAATAATAATGTAAGCCATTCGACCGCAAGGGACAGTTATGAACGCGAGTAGATCGATTTCATATCAAGCCGACTCAAGTCGCATTTGCAGTTCATGAAATTCACACAGATTCACAGAATCGTGTCTCTACAAATTTAACATCCAGTTAACCAATAATTGGAAGTCAAAGTTTGAAGGACTAGAATAAAATGATACGCAGTCAATAGTAGTCAGCATTCAGTGTTAGAATTAGAAAGATTGTAAAATTCAATAGGAAACATATTATATTATTGATTCGCTCTAGGTGGCTGGTGTGGCTCGCCTTGAACAGCAAAGAGAAATGTAAAAACTTCAATTGTAAATAGCAAATAGCTCGCTTTTCTACTTTTGCTGTATGTGCGAAAAATAACTTATTGAACACGGGTCTACTACTAACAATTTTGCTTCAGCTTGTGAGCTAATGCACGTGTGAATTAATGAACTGCACAGACAATCCTTTTATCCCTTCGTAAATCCATCGTCAAAGGCTTAACTATAGTTTATTACAGTAACTCGATCGTTTCTTGGTATCAAATGACCATAAAGAGCACCCCTATACATGCAAGACGCAAGAAGCAATTTCTTTGACATAACTCTAGACTGGTATCCAGATTTCCAACACTGACGATGTCAATTTATATATTGCTTTAAAGCCGAATTAACCTCGCGAGTATTTATTACACTGCTAGCCGAGGAACTGGTTAAACGTAATAATGGAGAACAAGTTAGTGAAACATATTCCTGAATCGCAATTTGCGCACATAAAGACATAAAAGTAAATATGTCTCTCCAAATTACGCTTTAATACTCATTTTGCACAACTTTGACTTGTGAACCCTTTTTCTTGAATATTATTTGCTCAAATATTCTTCGAACTGAGAGTCAATGTTCAGTAATCTCATCTGCAATGACATTTACAGCTTATAAGTTATAACCTTCAGACTCTGAACTGCGATCATCGAAGCAACAGTAATTCAACGAAAAGCGAGCAAATGAGTGGAGAAATTAGACCAGATCATATAAATCAATTTCATGCAAATCAGAACTTCAAACGACAACTTTCAATTCACTTTCCAAACCAATCTTGACACATTCTCATGCTGAATCCATCTTGTCTATGTCTCACAGTCTCGGTCATTCAAAGTCAAGCAAACAAATGCTTTATGTGAAAGAACTGAAGACTGTGTGTTGTTGAGTCTAGTGGATGATGTTGATGTATATACATAGCAGAACAGAATCCCACGGCTGCAATAAAATGTTCTCTACATGGTGTAGACCTGTAATTCTGTAACTAGTGACTAGCAATTCAACCCAATAATGATGCATTATTTCTTGCGACTTGTCAATGCATCCCAGCTAAACAAAGAAGATGAATAAAAGCATGAAAAGTTAACTCTCGACTGCTGCACTGCTTCACCAGGATTGTGCGCCTATGTACTATCATGGTACTATCTCATGTTGTGAGATTTTGCAGCAAAACACAAGCAAAAGTAAAGTATTCAAGTGATCATGTTATTTTGTACACTGTAAACTTTTATTGTGTGTAGTATAATATAGATCTGAATCGCCTTCACATCATTAATAAAAGAAAAACCTTCCTATCGCCTATATCGGTAAGTTTTGATAAAGAAGACATGGATTTAAACAAACATAAAACTTCTTGCAAGGTTTTTGGGCGAGGGAAGCGTAAAAGAGGTGTTGCTTACAATAATCTTACTGTATTCTGAAGATCTCACAAGCAAGCATTCATTCAGGCTGGCCGTTTTAAAGGTAGATGATTGTACTTACAGGTGAGTATGGCAATATAATAGGGTGGAATCTAATACACACATATATAATGTACATATAATGTGTGTGCAGGACTGCATCATCGTATTTTGAAAGGGGCTGGCTTGTTGGCTATCATGTATTATACGAAGAACACAGTCTGCAGCATAAGTGTGAAGCGTTCAATAAAGGAAAGGGCTAACGCTTGCTTGCTTATAGCACGATTTGGATTTACATTTTATATTTTAGTAGGTTGACTTCACTACTACTCAAGGGGATGTTGCATATAGAATGAGGTGGTAGTGTAAAAATCGCCTTTTCTAAATGTTAAAATGGTAATGATGATGATGACAATGGGATGAAGAAGAATGGAGAGTTATACAATTGAGTTTTACTTGGTGCATATATTGCCAATTGCTGTTCTCTCTAAGGCATACTACTACTACTATACATCCTTCGTTCCATTTTTACTTCTGTCACACTAGTCAGTCTTGCATTCGATTCCTACCACCAACCAACAACACAACTTCTGCTTATTGAAAGATTCTTCATTGGTTGGACACAACTTAAGATCGGAAAGTGTTTGTATTATTGCACTACTTCGCTAAGGAGTTTCATTTAAACTGGAGACCTGCTCTGATACTTATTAGACTCCTCGGATTCTTCCAAACTCAACTGCCTGCCATTCCTCCACAACGTCTTACACTGGAGACACTGCAACCAACAACTAGTACATAGGAACAAGCAGCAGATATCTGGAGATCTCGAGAATAATATTATCCTTAGGTACTTGCTTATTATCATACTCTTCAAGCTCACCTGAGCCTTCAACAAGTGTCAAAATAATATACCTGACGAGATCAGAGCAGGGAAGAATTACTGGGGCTTCAACAAAAAGGGAACTCCTATCCGTCTACTACCTCAGTCAGTCCTCTCAGTATTCTGAGTCAGGATATATGAAATTATTTTGTCGGAAGTAACAACAAGCGCAGATTATTCAGTCACTCAGCGATCCTTGAAGTACACACCAATTTTGTTTTGTTCTACTACACATGAACCCTTTTTGTTGCGTTTCATACTCTTCATTACCATTACCATTGAAAATTAAAATAACGCAAACACCTCAAATAAAGAGACATCATTAGGTTCATAAACCACCAAGTCTGGGAGAAAACTTACCGAAGAATCATCTTTTTCTCATCGAATCCCGTTATTAAAATTGTGCAGTGTCAAAATTTGTACATAACTGAGGAAATCCTGTGAACCGAGTAATGATGAAGAACAACGGGTTGCTCAAGTGGTCGCTCAATAAGAATAAGAATGGCTCTAACGCAGGTGAGTTTTATGCAAATGCGTCAAATGTCTCAATATTATATACCTGAGAATAGATAATTTGCGTACAAGAATGTCTGATTAGAAAACTGTTCCGTGAAAAATAAGGATCTGTAAGTGGTGTGTGTATATGTAGCTGTACGTATAATAGGTTTGCTAATACATGTGTGTAGTATATATACAGTGACATAACACACATTTTTTCCACTATGAAATTCTCTCCATATAAATTCAAGGTTTTTCCTATGAACAATTAACACGATTTCTCATCATTGTTTTACTTCGAGAGCTATATGGAACAATATTAAGACTTTGGTTCGGTCTTACTCACAGTCCATTTATTAGAGTATGAATCATATTGTAGGCACAGAAAAAGGATAACAATGCTCGAAGAAAGTTGACAATTAGATTTTCGATTAGTCAGCAATGAAACTGCTGGATTAAGTAATGACACAGTCACATATCCTTCCACGAGCGTTTCTACATAAATCGTTCATTAATAATTTCAAATCTTGGAAATTGACATAAATAAACCGTGAAACAAAAAGGTAGAACAAGTAGAACACATTAAACTAATAATATTTATTATAGACTAAGATTTAACTGTATGGAAATGCGATGTCGTGACAAATATAACAATTGTAATCGGAATTTTTGAAGCACAACTGGTTTAAAACGCCATTGCAGTAGCTGTTAAGAATGAATCATACTGACTGGAAATATACGTCTTTGCTACCTACGCAGCCCGAGAAAAATAAGGCGACGAAAATCTGGAGAAATAAACTATACTTCTTTTCTCGAGATACAATACAGCATGAAACAACACGCAGCACGGAGAAATGATTAGGGAATAGACAGAAGAAAAAGAAGTATAAGAGCGAGCAATGTGCAAAACAAGCATGTTTTTTGTTAGTGAATGTTTATATTTTGAAGCTTCGTTAATTCGAGCTGGTATGAATAATTGGTAAGCGAACTTTTGGCCCAGTTAAGCAGAAAGCCTGCTGTTTCATCAAGTCTGGCTCTGTGTGCGTAGACTTCTTCGGAGTCTCACAAAGAGATGAATAAAATATTCATTTCTTATTATTTTCATTCTCCAACACACTTTCGTCTTGTACTGTATGGTTCATATAATGTGTTACTATTTAGTATTAAAGAAGGTCTTATGCTATTTGTGTTCATTGAATGTCTCGACGTAGTGTTCCCACTATGGTGTGTGCTAAATTAGTTCAATTTAAAACTTGTGTTGCTTTCCAGTTACCCATTTTAGACTTTTTTTGTAGAGTCAGTAATCAGAAAAGTACGTGCCTATGGTTCACAATACAAACTTGAACATCTGTTTCCTGCAGAAATGATAACTGACCATTAGTTTCTTTGTAGCTAAAATTGAATCTTTTCATTGGTACTCGGTCGACTATAAAAAGCTCTAGAAAGTACAAGAACTCGAATTCTGCTTGTCCGTCTTTTGAACTGAATTCAGACGAGAGCTATTCAATTTGTTTTCGTTTATGCTATGAGCTACGTTTACGCTACCAAACCAGCACCTTATTTATTAGTATAGTCTTTGGACAGATATTACTCACCCACCTTAAATGAGTCACTACCCAAAAGACCTGTTACATGTTCAACTTATGAAGTAATCGCTATGTGCCAAGTTAGATTACAAGCTATCAGTGTCATGATGTGACTTAAAAGTCCATTTCTCAGAGGGCAAACACACTTCTCGTGTGTGACTCTCAAGTTCTGAGCTTAAAAAGTAGAACATGCCATATTTGACTCTTGTTTGACTCATTTATCTTTGGTTTACTTGGGTTCATATAAGAAGCCCGTTAAATTATTATGAGGATTCGACAGATATGGTTGCTGGTCTGTAAAATCGTCGATTTATTTTTACTTTATATTTAACGTGCAAGAGAGTTTCGTACCTTACAAGAAACTGACATAAGCCAATATAAGCGTGACTTGAAAATACACACAATGTTAAGCTCACACATCAGCTGCAATGTTTATCTTAAACCTGAACTGCATTTGAGGTTTTAATTTTCTATGCAATCAATTTCAAAAGGATATTTCACAAAAAATTGCATGAAAAACAATAAAATCTAATTTCTGCTTAAAGTATTTCCACATTTCATAGGGAAAACATGTATAGTTACAGCTGTTGGAATTGCGGTTCTATTGAGCCAACGGTCGATTGATAAGTTAAACCGTAGAAAAAAGTACCTAGACTACATTGCAGGCAACCATATGATACGATGTAATCCTAGTTTACACAATAAAAGAAAAGGATGCATGGATTGCAGTTTTACAATTCAATCCTTATACATATTCCTTGTTGATTCGATATGCAGTTTTTGCCATGAAGCGATGAATACTGAAAGTCTTAAATTCGCATGCAGTTGGACTAAACACTTTGAAGAATGCCAACGATGTTTTTGCTGGTTTTAAGTTGGAGTTAACAGTGACTTATTTCTCATTCCTGGGAATGAGTGCCTACAAGCATATACAAGAGTTGCATATAAAGATGTGATTGTGATTGCTCAAGATTGAGTTTATCTCAATGGTAGTAGTCTGCTAAACTGTCAGCAGAATAGTATACATCCATTCATTTACGAGTTCTCATTGTACTGGGCCAACTGTGCAGCAAAACCTTCGACTAATGGTATACACGTACGTAATTAAGATGAATTTGTGGATTAAAAAAGTAAAGTGAGAGAATCTTGTTGTCAATATGAAAGGCGAAACCTAGATGAACACTTAATAACTATTGCAAATTCATATTCGAATGGACTCTTCTAAATCATACTCATCGTCAATTCAATAATAAGAATGATAGGCTGCTCTCCTATACAAATAAATATGTTAGTAGTAAGGACTTCTTGAGGCATGTTGAGCTACATTTCAAAAAACGAGTCGCGTCTTCATATCAGGCAGACTGTAAGAAGGTGGAAGAGGAGGTGGTGGTGGATATATAGCAGGATCCATTCGAAGCAATGAAGCATTAACGCTGAACTAAACAGCTGTAAAGACTTAATTGTAGTTTTCTCGTCTTTGTTCTACGAGGATGATGATGGGAATGAAATGAGTGGGTTTTATTTTAAATCCTGCTCAGCCTCTCTTCAAAGATGCAAATCTATTCTAGATTGGGCATATTGTGTGAGACACAAAAAATACTTGAATCATGACCGAAATTTGCTCTGCCATGTCAAAACGATTCATCGATGGTATCATGCACTAGAATCGTGGCATCAATCAACTCATTCGCTATTCACTACTATTCAGATATCCTTTAGAATGAACTTATTTAAACTCATTCATAAAATGGATGTAATTTGGTCCATTGCTTTTGCCGTAAAACTGTATTGTACAAGGGTACACGACTTAAATAGCTTTAATATTGATGTTATTCGACTTGAGACTTTTATACATATAGAATCTTCATTAACTTCAATATCCAACCTTTAAATGAACAGTGCAATTTGTATAAGTCTTAAACTAGTCGTACGGGGATAGGGGATTTGTAATTTTCTACAAAAAATCACCAAAATTTTATTCATGCTGGTATTAGCGAGTAAGTAACATTTTTTGTTTCTGCATATTTGCATACTATATCTTTCAGTTACATAACTCATATCGTGTGCATAAGTGTATGTATAATAAGGAAAATGGATAAGCTACAGTATACATATAATTAAATTGCACATGAAAGGTTGATTGTAAAAAGTGTGATTTTTAAAAGTCCATTGTTTCTGTATTACAGGGAAGAACTGGATTCATCCAGCGGAAACGTTGACAAGTGGCCATATAGCTTATCTAGTGAAGGTGAGTGGGTTTTTGTACATCTTCTTGTTTCTTTGTCACTCCATAGGAGCTTTAATATAATAAAGCATCTTCTTACTTCTTGCATATGCCATCATTTCCACGTAAATCGCGACGATGCGGAATCCAACATAACACACATACATAACAGCTGAAAACCACTACGTACAGATTGTCTAAATCACTCTGACTGAGCATCCATCATTCCTTGACTCCAATGGAGTCCTAATTGCTAATCAAAACCAACTTACAATTTACCAACCTTCCATTCATTTAGAAATTACATGCTGCAATGGTTACAACTGCGAGCTCTTTAATCTTCACGTTTTCAATAGCAATTTAGCTCTCTGATTGTTTTAACATTTCATTGCTACACACCAAATACACCTTCAGTTTCGAGGGAGAGAGAGAGAGAAGCTATTTGAAGTAAAATTCTGTGTACACCAATGTTACATGCACTTCAAACTTCAATTTATTCTTTTATGCTCGAGACAATGAAGCTTTGAAGATGATAGTGAAGAATTGTCAGACTTTTTGCAGATCATCTTCATATTTATTGTCAGTCCATCTTATCAATCATATACTTCTTTGTTCCTATACGTACATTTTCCTCAAAAGATATACCTTTGCCAACTAGAAGATCAAACACTAGCTGCGTACAACCAACTACTCCTTATTATAAAACAACGAACGGCACCAGCACACAAGAAGTAACTCTTTCTTTTCGTACAAGGTAGATAGATAGTCCGTGGCAGTCGGTACTTGGCACGATCGACCTGAGGAACTACCACCAAACCTTTCGTTCAACTCTTCTTTCAGACTTTCTTCTAAATAACAAGTTCTCTTACAGTGCCATTAGTAAGAAGAACTCGTCATCATATGAGATGCTTCCAGCTAACCACTTTGCTACCTCTGGGTTGTTTGTTAGGTAGAAGTGGTAGAACAATATTATTTCCTTCACCTTCTCAAGGTCTTCATATCATTCGTAAATCTTTCAATTGTTATGCACTCTGGACTCCTGAACTTTATCCAGTTGGAAACGCTTCTATAAGCTTGCATGCTCCTTAGACGTGACGTGTTTAAAGCAACAACTACTCATTGTTAGAGGAATTTGTTCACCTGACCAAAACTAACTTCGTTATCTGGCCTGTATATATAATAAAACCGACCACAAGTTTTTTGTAGTCTTAAGAGGAAAATCAATTTATCTGCTGATCTAGATGAACATGCAATCGACGATTGATATTCCAATCAGATGGAACAAGATTTATTTGCATGCAAGCTAAGTTTCTTGCTGTGACAATAATATTTTAAAAGATGCTCACATAACCATCCTCGGTTTAAAAAGTATATGTGGCAAAAATCAATCACTTGAATAATCCATTTTAATTTTAATCATAAAAACGTGATCAACATTTAGCACCTGTAACTCAATGATTAATGGCTTAATAATTGAAAGGTCTTAAAATAAATAGGGATTGCCAATTTCTTATTTAAATATACGGTGGATCTAATAGTTTTTAGCTTAAGCAGTTTACGTCTTGGCGTACTAATCACTCCGACTTCTACTTACGGCCGACAATACTGCAAATTCATAATCAACAATCTATATTTAGAAATGATTGGTAACAATAATCTGCCATAGACTTTTATGGTTCTTGTTAAAATGTATGATTATTTATTTCCATCAGTTATCTCTTAATGAGTGACAACACCAAGTATAACCAATTCAAACAAATTAGCTGTTTGCGAGCTTTACTTCAATCATTCAATGTTAAAATTCTTTCATTTTCAAAGAAACATTCTCCAATTAATAGGCTGTCAATAGAACCAAGTATGAAAATTAATTACAGATAGCAAATAATTACTATACCGAGTTTGTTGGATGGTCTTCACTATGAATCAAGTTACCCAATCAGTATACAA
>Ga0194135_10001241_pt1 | contig 15051 bp, 12 predicted proteins | sample LitLau_LLRF_2013_FD_134024 | JGI IMG/M metagenome (GOLD analysis project Ga0194135, IMG submission 134024) | Freshwater sediment microbial communities in response to fracking from North America - Little Laurel Run_MetaG_LLRF_2013 (version 2) | ecosystem: Environmental > Aquatic > Freshwater >...
CGTTTTCACTTCTGGGAAATTCCCCCATTGTAAATCTGTAATCATCGTAATTCTAGGGCAAGCAGAAAGAAGAGGGAATATGGTTTTGGCCTCGTGCTTCTCTTCTCGTTCCCTGCAGCAACAAAAAGAAGAGATTTTGCAATATCAAATTCATGTTTCAAACTCACCGTACGCGTGCATATAGGGTTAGCTATGCAGTTTCCAAATCGCTTGTAAACTGTAATGGTTAGCTCAAAACTAAAAGGATCTTATGTTTACATTAAACTTGTTAAAAGCGACTAGCTCATACGTTGTATCAGAATCTACCAAATTAGTGGAACGAATTAGATAATTAAGAGTGTCAAACATTAATGATGTTGGACATTGTGACTGAGTAATTGCCACTTTATGTAGGTTCAAAATGATGTTGTGGGAGCGGAAAGGAAGAAGGAAACCAGTACACAAACGTTAATTCATTCATTCTTTAGTGGAAATTGTTGCATTGCATATTTAAGATCTCCAAGTTATTATTACCACTAAAAGTCAAATTTTTTTGAATAATTTTTTTTCCTTATTGTACAATATATTTGCTGAAAGCAATTAAAATTGAGAATTTGTTCAAAAATACAATTTTATAATTGTAATGGCTATTTTGAAAATCTCTAATTGCTTAAACCAGCCAACTGATGAACAATTCTGCTTAAGCGAATGTAGTATGGTCATATAATTTATGGCCTCCCTTGTCTGTTGCCCTTGAGCTAACCGAGCAACCTAATTAGCACCGGTAAAAGTAAGCTTGGTCTCGCTCCTGAGTGATTTTTCGAGATCAAAATGGGCGAGAGGAGAGTCGGCAATAAGATAGACGAGTGTCGGTTTAGCAGAAATGGGGAAACACTAACAATAGAACCACCCCACGAATATGATCACGGTTTCATGCACCGACCTAGCGTTCAGAAGTTATTTACGGTCCAAGCTAAAACAAACGTTTAAAAAATTCAACTCATTCACTTGAGTAGGAAAAATATCAAATCCCAATAGTTTACAAATTTTTGAACTTTGACCTTAAGTAACGTCTGAACCCAAGGTCTCTGCATGAAACCACAAGCATATTCGTGATCAGCGCAAAAAACTGAGTGGATTGGGTGTATTTTGGATACAATTTTCAGCAAGAGATATTTCAATCACGTAAATTCCCATAAGAAATTTCGTCGAACTTTTTCTTAAATAATTTTAGTTTCTGCGCATATGTGGACTTGGGCCGCTGCCAAAGTAGTTGTAATTTACAACTCTACAATATATACAAGTATGGTTAAGATCCGCGTGTTACCTATGGCGAGGTTATATTGTAAGCCTGTCGGTCCAATGTACCTCATAAGACGAAAGTCAAAAGTCAATGATAAAAAAAATGTATAGTTGTATAATTGGGTATCGATCGTCTGCGAATTGTATATCGATAAAATAAATTTGACATCAACGAATATTGTATATTTGTATAATTTGTACTTGGTCGCAAAATGAGTTCTTTGAGTTCTGAAATTTGCACTGTCCCCAGAAATTCTTCCGACAATACTATTCGTCAATTTACGGTATTTTGCTAAATGAATTCTTGGAAAAGGATTTTGGCATCGCATGCATTGGAAGTGAATGAAGGGAAGTGGATATGGGGAGAAAAGGGGGACCCCAACAACTTCCTCTCATCCTCCTCCTCACTCTTCGCTCTCGACGAATGAGAAAATCGGAAAATGACGTGCTCTCGTTCCTTTCCACTTGGAAAACCACTTGTGTCGTCGTCGGGTGTCGGGTGATGACTCATATAATAAACCCCTCTTTTGTTTGTTCCAATTCACTCCCAAATTCGAATCTGCTCAAAGAAGATCCCTTCAAACTCAACTGTCCTGCCTGGAATTCGCACAAAGTTACACAAAATTGTGGTTTTAGAACAAGTTCACGAAATACGAAATCTCTGTCAAAGTTGTCAACCTTAGAACTCCAGTTGTCGTGGCAGGTTAAAGTACACGATCCTTATTCTTCTGTGATTTTAACAACTCCAGCGTCAATTCCATCAATTTTACTTGGTAAGACCTGTCAGTTAGTTAAAGATTTAATCAATTTTAATCCTACCTAACCTATACCTATGTACGATTTGAGATCACGAAGCGATGCCACGAGAGAATCATCCCTCATCATCTGATTTTTGTGTTGGATTCAAATCAGGCGCCTTTATCCCAATGGATGTTTATATGAGGGGCTTTGGCTTTGGCCCAACTTGCGTTATGCATATGCTATTTTGGCAAACTTTTTTTTATTTCTGTCACACATTACATTCCACGCCTCCTTTTTGCAAGCATTGCAATAAGGTTGTCCCTGCGTAAAACTCCAGCAAGCTGCTTACTTCCTCCATTGATTGCAAAAATAGCAAAACAATTCTATATTGAATTGTTTGTGGTAGGAATTCCAGTTCGTTATTTACAAAATCCGATTATATGAAGAAAAAAACAGGATTAATTAACTAATTGTGGTTTATTCTTTTCTATGCAGAGTCAAAGTCAACTCTCCCGTCCAATTCCGCCCCCGTCCCGTTTTCATTTTGAAAATGGAGTCATTATACAACAGTAGTCAAACGATGCAATTGAAAAGGAAAATGACGTTGGATTTGGATACGAACAGTGTGATTAAGAAAACAAAGTCCTCACTCCACACTCCGAGTGAGCTCCTGCAATCCCCTGATCTTCAATTACTTACCATTGGGACACCGGAAATGGAACGGTTCATTCTTCAAAACCAAAATTTACCTACACCAAATCTTACGAGTAACTTTTTCTTCCCGAAATCCGTCACCGAGGAACAGGAAGTTTATGTCAAAGGATTCTCGGATGCCCTGGATAGGATTAAACAGCAAGGTCAACAACGGTCCGCGGCCTACTCCACCTTGAACAACAACAATAATAATAATAGCATCAAGTATGAGGCTTCACTAAGTTCCTCATCAGGCTCAGGAGATGCCGATGATAATTCCATCCTCTCGGAAGACCAAACCTCAAGCTGCTACGAACCCTCAGAACAGGCTTTCCCGTCTGCCCCAATTAATATGGAGAATCAAGAGAAAATTAAATTGGAGCGGAAACGACAACGGAACCGAGTGGCGGCCTCAAAATGTCGGAGACGGAAATTGGAAAAAATTAGTAAATTGGAGGAGAAAGTGAATCAGCTCAAACGTGAGAACTCGGATTTGTCTGGGGTATTGAACAAATTGAAGGACCATGTGGGCCATCTCAAAGAACAAATTCTTAAGCACATGGAGTCAGGATGCAACATCATGACTGCAGCACCAGGAACTAGCAACAATGGTCACGGTCAGCCTCACCAAAATGGCTTTGCCTAAAAGTCTCTCATTTTATATTATGAAATGTGATGTGATGAACACAGAGTGTCTTTGTCTCCTCTTCTGTCTATTATACCTTGTTGTTGTGTTTGCTTTAATTTTCTAATTAAATTAGTTACAATAGCATAATGGAAAACAACTTAAAGATTTACATTTACATTATTATTGTATTATGCATTGAGAAAGAGAGAGAGCTATTTATATTAATCAAGTCATAATTGGAGGAACTATACCCGCTTTTGGATTTTTTGAGGCTTGGACTCATTCCTTTTAAAAGACACAAATTAACGAATCTATTTACTTTTTTAACAAGCTAATTAATAAGGAACAGCACGATCAGGCTCAAATGTTTTGAAGTGCGTTAAATAGCAGGGAATAAATTGATGAATGCTGAGATTAAGCTTATATTTAAATAGTTGAAAAGGCATCCCTTGCAGTTTGCAGTCTTGCTCTACACTTCCTCTCCAAAAGTTGTCTTTCTTAACTTCTTAATAATGTTGCTGTTGGAGCAGTTACTAGTGGACGCTATGACGCTGCCTTAATGGAGTCCTAAATTTTAATTAAGCTTATTAACACCCCCACCCTTTCATTTAAGAATTTATTGCCAATTTGTATGAGACTAATCATAATAAAACTCCATGTCCATTTTAATTAATTTTTTTTTGCAAAATCTGTCATTGTTGGTTTCATCCTCTTCTGCAATTTCTGTTAGAATTTTTTTCTCGTTTCTATTTGGTTCATAGAAGGAAAAGTTTTATGGCATAATTTTCATTTCCATTTCCCAGGAAAACTGTAAAAGTACTTTGTGTACAAAAGGATGTGATGTCCTTCATCCGGTGGCCCATTGACGTCACGTCGCCAAACTTCATTCTGACATTGACAATTTAGATCAGATAACCTCAAATGCGTGTAAAAGTGTTAAACCCAATGGGTGATAAGGATTTTAAAAGTGAATAATACTTTCTTTGTGGAAATCAGAATTCTTGTATTTTTGGATTTGAAAGATTGAATTCGTGTAGCCGAAATTGGAAGTTTTTCTCAAATGGGTCTTTCCATGCAGGCATTTTCCGCACACTGTTTCCAAATTCTAGTCAAATTCGGTGACAACAGAAGCAAGAAACCGAATTTTTTATACTCTTCATTTTATTATTTTCTTATAAAAAAATGTGAATCCTGATAAAAGATTTTTATTTTTGAATACATTGGTAAAATATTAAGTCGAGTTATTAGGTTTAGGCGGAAATTTTGTCTTCACTTTGTAGCAAGGGTGGGATCAAAAAATGACTTCGTTCATCTTTGCAAAAAGTTGGCAATTTGGGGAAGCGTGGCAAAGGAGTAGTCTGAAGGGAATCCCAGCATGTCTGCCTGGCCACTTTCCCTATTTAACCAGGCTGTTGGGAATCCATAGCTTTTGGCTCCTGCTCCATCCCAACTATTACTTGATACAAATAATATTTTCCGTCGCTCAATACAAGTGACCTCTTCGAGGGATGCGTAGACTTTTGGGTTCGGTTTAAATGCCTTCACCCTGTCCACACTAATCACATCCTGAAAATATGAGCTTAGCCCTGCATTTTTTAATACTCTAGAAAGCATTCTCGGCGTTCCGTTTGACAGAATGTAGAGATTCTGATTGGAGGCTTTGAGTAGATCCAGTCCATGCTGAACATCCGGAAAGGGTTCCAGGTGATCCCAAGACCGGAGGAGGTACTTCCTATTCTCAACTGACAAAGTGGAATTGTAGAAATCCAGAGCATAGTCCAGTGCATCTTTGGTCACTTCCCAAAAGTCAACGTAGCGGTACATGGCGGTCCTCAGCCAGGAGTAATTTAGTTGTTTTTCACGCCAAAGTTTCACAAAGCCTGATGGGAGATTACATTTGGAGGCTCTGGCGGTGGGGACGGACGTGACGTCGAGAAGCGTCCCATATGCATCGAACGCTATTCCATCAAACTTTGTAAAACTAAAACTGAAATAATATGAAGATTAGCAACTAACTAAAAGGAAAACAAAGAAAGACCACGAAGGAAAAAGTATTACGGATTTGGGACGCAAATCTTTTTTCCAGGTCCCTTACTGTCAGCTACTCCTGTGATGACCAGGACGAAGGTGACGAGGTGGAACGGACTACGCATAACGATACCACCATGTAAAAATTCTACGTAATAATTAATTTTTGATATAAAACTATTAAAATATAATGAGGGGCTGTAAATAACACAAGATTCCACCAAATGCCACTAACTCTACACACCTTAATGACGATTAAGTCGCCAAAACAATGCTTACTGTGAAATGACGGACTTTCTGTCTTTTGGTGTGGTATGTGTACTGCAATTTTACTAATTAGGAAACGAGAACGAAAGAATACTTGCAGAATATGAAAGATTGAATGAAGAAATATATAGGTTAAGTTTTCAGCAATCTGACTGTGTGTGGTTAATTCATGATACTGCATACCAATTACCACACATTTCGATTTGGATCCTTCATGATGATGAAAATATGAAGGATGGATTGAGTTGGCTTTCATCAATTTTTACGGGATTCGATTTTGAATCGGCATGGGAAGCACGCAACGAATACAATTTTAAGAAACGCCATCCATTGTTCGCTTTTACAACAGCATGAACTGTTCGCCGTCTGTTTTAATTAATATGAAGGAACAAAACCCGCTTGTATTTTTCTGCTTTTCTTTCACCCCAACCCTTTTGGGGGGTCCCCCCTTTAGAATACTCATACTCAAATTTGAAAAATCGCAGTCTAACCTCTGAACGAAATTATGCAAAATTTGGTTGAATTTCACAAATTGTTTTCACGGCAGTACTAACAAAATTGACCTTTATCATCTTGTATCAATGCTAACTTAAAGGGTTATCAATGTTTATTTCCTTAAGTAATTACTAAGCATGGAGCTAAGGGGGATTTGTATCAGTTTTATTAAAAAAAAAAGAAAAAAGAAACCAGTCCTTCCACCTGCCTCCAAATCAACTTATACTTGTAGAAACGGAAACGTATATCAATGACGACAATTCATTAAAGTAATATTGATAGTCCACTCGGTAAAAAAAAAACTCGTTAATCCCGAGAAGGGCCATCCTCCTGAAGATGATGTCATTCATTGGATTTAATTAAATTCTTGTTCATTACTCTTTAAACCCAATTGGTGGAGCATCGCCACATCTCAACCTAATTATAATTAAAATTATGAATATCCTGAACACTCTGTTAGTCATTACCCAAACCTCACTTTACCTGTTTACACTCTTTGGTAAGATTATACTAATCGATTCACAAACAAATTTAGTTCAATTGGACTGTTTAAATTAAATCGTTCCACTCATTCATTATGAGATATTCTAGGAAGCCAAGGTTATTCACAAACTCTTCCAAATTCGTGTCCCTTCAAAGAATTCCGATGCTCTGACGGATCTGCCTGGTAAATATTTGTATTCGTTTCAGTATTTGAACAACACAGGAAATGATTTATTTCTATTTGTACTTTTGATTCAATTAAGTTTGCTATCGGAAAAACTCTGCAACGGTATAGAAGATTGTCCTGGAGGTGAGGATGAGAATGGGAATTCACAGTGGGATTGTAGTCTAACTACTCTCAGCACGGAATGCAGGTACCTTTTCATCTTCATTGCCCATTTCCGTTTCATTTTAATCGGAACTTTATCTTTCAATTTGGTTTACTACAATTAGCTCAGCAGAGTTTCGTTGCCGATTTGGAGGATGTATCCCTAAAAAGGCGTTATGCGATGGAGTGGTAATGAAAGACTGAATACATTTTCTAACGTTTCAAATGATTCCGTCTATCAATGTCATGTTATGCTGAAGGCGGATTGTTGGGGAGCATCGGATGAGTCCACGGATTTGTGTCGTCAAAGGTCAGTGAGAAAATTCAAAAGGTAAAATGTTGGCTTTAACTGACTTATGCTGTAATTCTTATTAGGCCAACAAGAAGACCATTAATTCCGCAACAAACACCCGCATCCATATCTCCTAATAACAAAGTAACTCCAATTCCACGGGAGCCTGATAGAATCACCCGTCGACCAGTAAACCCAATCCAGCCGACGTCGGATTCAAGACCACCTCCTACAGAAAGACCAATCAGGGTCACCCCTTCTCCGGGAAAGCTCAACCCAATCCGAGTGACTGAAAGACCTGATATAGGAAATCCAATTTTGGACAATTCCCCACCTCCGAGTTCCTCTGAAGCCTCTCCTTGTGAAGTCCTGATGCCACCGGATGGAGCTGAAATTTCCTGCAGTAACGAAAATTCGCCTGTGAACTGTACGACGACAACGTCTCCCAACGGAACTTTTGCCCATTACAAGTTGGTCAATAGCAATCAAATTTGAAAATGGAAATTCGACGTGCGATGTGCAGGATAAAAATGTTTAATTTTGGCTCGTGAATTATATTCTAGATGCCAGAAATATTGGGATCCACCGAGGACAGGGAGCCAAGTGGCAACTCGTGTCTGTCGGGAAGGTCAATGGTCTCGATTAAATAGGAACTGGAGGTGCTCTCTCCAGTGTGGCATTGCAGGAGTGGCAGCTTCCGGTTTCATTGTTGCTGGTTATGACTCAATTGTGGGACGATGGCCGTGGCATGTCGGCTTGTATCAGGAAAATCCTCCAAACTCAGGGAAATTTGTTTTCTTTTGCGGTGGGAGTTTAATTTCCCGTCGGAGTGTTCTGACTGGTGAGTGAGTGCGTAGGTTTTCCAAAACAAAGAAATTCTCTTTTTCTCTGTTCATTTTCCTATTCTAAATTAGAATGCGATAATTAACACAATTTCCTTCTTCTGTATAGCTGCCCACTGTATTACTAAGAGTCAAACATCTGAAAAACAGACAGACAGGATTATTGCCTTTATGGGGAAATACAATCGAACTTTTAATAACGATGACAATTACGTTGAAAGGAGAGAAGTTATGGGCATGGAGATCCCGGAATATTATTCTCCAAAATACTATGAGCAAGACATCGCGATTTTATGGCTAGACAAGGTGGCATTTTAAATTATGAAATGTGGGCCATGGTAGAATTATTTTAAGCTTGAATGCAACCTTTAAATTCCAGGAAGTTCAAATTAATGAGCGAGTCCGCCCGGTTTGCTTACCAGACGAAGATGATCAAGTTGAGGCAGGAGATTACGGAACTGTACTTTATGCATTTACATTAAATAACCATACCTTACTTATCAATTACTTGTTTTATTAGCGGGATTTCCTTGTTTCCAGTTGGCAGGTTGGGGTAGGTGGGAAGATCGGACTTATCCTGAGAAATTACAAATGGCGGAATTGCCAGTTACCACTGTGCCCGAGTGCCGTAAATCTCATTCCTCTCTAGCAGCATTGTCAAGGAGCACTACTTTCTGCGCTGGGTACAACAATGGTACGAGTGCATGTGACGGGGACTCTGGTGGAGGATTAGTCTTTGAAGAAAGTCGACGGTACTTTGTCCAAGGGGTCGTCAGTGCTGGGATAAGTTCTTACGGACAGGGCGGTGGTTGTGATCCCAAATATTACACGGTCTTTACAAAAGTTAGCAAATTTCGAACTTGGATTGACAACATTTTGGATCAGAAAGAAGGATTAAAAACCCTATAGGAGGAGATCAAGACGAGAACGATTTTCTCCACTGTTAACATTTCAATTGTCGTAAATAAAGTTTATTTTGTAGATTTTTGGTAAGGCTAGTTTCTCAGAAATCCTTTCATTACATTTTCTTACGAAACGGAAACGAGAATAGACGTGCTCTGTGAAGATGAAAATTTACTGCGTATAATTTATCCCACTGTATTACATAGAACAACTGTGGTTCTCCATGGATTTTCTTGATGTGAAATTTGAAAAGCCGTTTTAAATGTTTCCCTAAAGTCTATTTGGTGGAGAAAGAAACGATGAATTTTGCGGATCGAGGAAGACAATAACGGAGGAAATTCCAGGCACAAGTATCAAGCCGATTTACGAGTAGAATTTAAAAAATTTCAAAATTAGTGTTATGTACCCTTATGTGTCCTTAATACATTCCGCTATGAAATCATTATTGGTTTCTATGAGCAGAGCAATGAAATTTATTAAAAAAGCAACTTTCCAATATAAAAACTACTAGTCCAAAAACCTAAGCGGGCACGAAATGACAATCAAAACAAAAACAATCGATTAGGGACTGGCGTTTGTTCTCAGTAGGAGACGCATTACATGGATTATGGAACTAGAATTCCAAGAATCTTAAAATGGATCAAAAACAATATGGGAAAAGTTCCATCGAGAATCATCAATAAACTGTTCCCACAATCGAAAATAATTTTAAACTAAAGTTATACAAAGTTAAAAAAGTTAGTCATGGAATATTAACTTGTAATAAATATTTATTATTTTAAGTTACTAATTCCATGACTTTCCGTTTACGCTTTCACAGTGCATTTAAAAGGGAGCTCTGCTATTCATTCCCACGAGCCAAAAATGGAATTTCCTTGATGAGAGTTATTAAAAGTTGTTTATTAATTTAACTCTAAATTGTGTAATTCAGTAAGGCATCCTCTCTCCGTTCCACACAAACCCATTATTGTTGCAAGAAATTAAAGATTATGAGAAGGGAGATCCATTTGGATACGTGTCAGGACTCAGGAGAAATGACAGAGAGATGAGATTGAGATGCATTTTTGCTCTCCCGTGCAAGCACGTGTAGATAAAAGGATGTTGTTTAGGCAAGATGTAAGCAAAGCAAGTATGGGGGTAAGCTTTGACCCTGCCCTTCCAGGAGAATCCCGTTAGGAACCCTTCCCTTTGGCCATTGTCAACAGGCTCAAATGTAATTTTTATTCACGAGACTACTATTGATAGGTGACTGACCATACACCGACTCTTATCATCAACAAATCCCATCTCTTTTCCTTCAAGTTTATAACACTGACACTCCACAAAGCAGCCCGTCTTTTGGTCGTTCAGAAATCCGCTTTCAACTCGTTTAGAATTTTTGTTTGTCATTTTGTGTTTGTATCAACGCGTCCAAGTCGCCTAATCGCTACTCCTATCTCCCTTTTGTTTTTATTTTCAAACTTCTTTTAAATAAACTCAACTTCTGAGAAGGAAAAGGTGCGAGATAAATCCAGTTACAGGAAGATTGTGTCAAGGCCTTTCTTTTCCAGTTTGAATTGCTTCGACATCAATAGTCTCCTGGCGCAAATCACTAATAATATAACACACAACTTAATGGACACGCGTAAGTAAATTAAATTCTGAATTCGTATGCTTATTAAGTTATTAAGTGCAATTACAATTTTGGGGATTTTATAAAATCAATTAATTCCTGCCAACTACGAAAGAGTCTAGAAGCTCATGGCTCATGTTTATTCATAAAGTTTAACTTTACATTCTCTGTTTCCACTTTGTTCTAAAATTAAAATTTAGAACCTTATTCATCCCAAGTCTTGAGTTATTTGGACTCTTATCAATCCTATTTACTCGAGTCACTCGCTGACTGTCAATCTCTGTTCAATTCTTATCAAAAGGTATTCAAAGAAAAACTTCTTATCTTCTATTAGTGTTTAGTGTTTGAATGAAGCGGATCCCTTCATCTCGCCTTGTTCCCTCCCGTGAGCGTCGTCAATAAAAACACCCATCCCTTCCAACCCAGTGTCTCAGTAAACAATTGGGAAGGAATGGGAGATCAAGGCATTATTACGGAGGAGAGGGAGTTAAAAGGTAGTTCCCTTTCTGGAACATTACTCAACGTCCATGGCATCAATCTTACAATTGGGGCAAAAGGTCAAGAGTTCGAACTTGCAGAGACCCTTCAGGACACGACGACCGATCCAGGTGGGTAACCATTGGATCTCACACTCTTGTCTCCTCTTTGAGTTAAACTCTCTTTCTTCTGATTCCATTTTGTTTGTTTTTAAATTTTTGAAAAAATTCTAGGAGGGTGGGGGACCCGACACACGTTGGCGTTGATGGGATTCTTTGGATTCGCAGCCTCATTTGCCATGCGCGTAAACCTCTCCATTGCTATCGTCGCCATGGTCATCACGAATGCCACCTCCTCCCACGTCACTTACGGTGCCAACAATGAAACGGAGCGTACCTGCCCTGAACTCCTCCATCAAGTAGTCCTCGACCGGAACTTGACGAATGCAACCACGCATGCCCCGCCAGGAGAATTTAATTGGAGCAGTGAGGATCAAGGGACGATTCTGGGTTCCTTTTACTGGGGCTACGTCATGCTTCAGATTCCGGGTGGAATGTTGGCAAAACGAATCGGAGGGAAGTGGTTGTTTGGCTTTGGGATGTTGATTAGTTCTGTCTTTACGCTCTTGACGCCAATCGCTGCTCGGTTTGGGATGGGATTCCTCGTCGCCTGCCGAGTCTTACAAGGACTTGGAGAAGTATGACACATTTCATTAATTTTGTTTTAATGACGACAAGCGTCTAATGGCCCCTGCTCGTTTCCTTCGCCATTCAGGGTGTGAGTATTCCAGCAATGCATGCTCTACTTGCCCGTTGGGTTCCACCACTGGAAAGAAGTAATTTTTGGAACTTTTTTTAAATGAGCATTTCAATTTTTTTTTTAAATTGTGGCATCATTTGTTGCGTTTGTTTTAGGTCGTTTGGCCACTTATATCTACGCAGGTAGCTTTTCATTCCATTTATCAAAGCGTCACTTTGTGAAGAGAATGTCAAAAAACCAATTTGCGATTTTAGGACAACAGTTCGGGACGATCATTGGTCTTCCGCTTTGTGGTTACTTAATTAGCTACGAATCCCTTGGCGGATGGCCTTCTGTTTTCTACACAATGGGATCAGTCGGGGTTGTTTGGTTTGTCTTCTGGACATTCCTTGTGTATGACAAGCCGCAAGATCATCCCAGAATCAAATTGAACGAACTTCGCTACATTCAAAACACAATTGGTTTACAAGTTTCTGCCGTAAGATTCATTTCACTACGAATTAGAGGCAAAAAGGACGTTTTAATCGTTAAAGTCATTAAAAACTTCACATTTTCTGTTATAGCGGAAAGTCCCGACACCTTGGAAGCAAATGCTAACGTCTATGCCGGTGATTGCAATTTTAGTGGCTCATATTGGGCATGATTGGTAAGTTGGCATTTGGTTCCTAATTCTTCCAATTTACAAATAAGTAAAAGGATTCAGATGTGAATTTATTTGTAACAGGGGGACCCATACACTTCTTACGGAACTTCCAACTTATTTAGGCACCGTTTTACACTTTGATATCAAATCTGTAAGAAAGTTGACCTAAACATAGCTCTCAATTATAAGTTTCAGTTTAGCTTAATACTTTTCATTTTCTTTATAACAGAATGGCTGGATCAGCGCCTTGCCATACTTGATGATGTTCTTTGTCAGTTTGGTTTGTTGCTGGCTGGCGGATTTTCTCCTGGAAAGAAACATTGCCACTACTACTACAGTGCGGAAGCTCCTCAACACAATTGGTACAAAAGAAATTTAATTGTCTAACTGCCAATTAATTCCTGCTGTTCTTCTATATTGTTATTGTTCAATACAATATTGTTCTTCACAGGGCATCTCCTTCCTGCATTTGCATTGATTGGGGTTGCTTATAGCGGATGCGACCGGATTCTCACCGTGTTTCTCCTTACAGCGGCAGTTGGTAAGTCACTATAATTACTCTTACCAGTCTGCACCGGTTAATGTTAGCCCTAAATTGGGTGCTGAGCTAATTTCATTTTACGACTTTTTGAATTTTTTTCCCTTTTCAACCTCCATTGCAAGTCGGACTATTTTTATCCCGAAAGCAATTGATTTTCAAAAACTTTCTCGTACTAATCTCAATCTCTTTTTAATCTTATTGTAGGTTTAAGTGGCGCATGCTATGCATCCTTTAATGTCAACCACGTAAGCTTACTATATTGAATTATTCAACTCCTATACGCTTGATAAGTCATGGCATGGCATGGTGATGGAGATTCTTTGTATGACAAATAGATTGACATTGCAGCAAATCATGCAGCGGTGATGATGGGAATCACAAGCGGTGAGGATTTGATTTCGTGTGTTCATAAACTTGCTCAAACTTACATAAGTTGTGGTCTTCGTTTCTAAAGGGTTTGCAAATCTCATGGGTATCGTGGCTCCGTACGTTGCTGGTGTAATTATTGGGAACGTGGTAAGAATTCCTTAATTTTTTTGTTGTATAAATACCCTTGGTAGTATTGTTATTTTTTTTTTGCTTTCTTGTCATTCTAGGGAAGTTTAAGCCAATGGAGACTCATATTTCTGATTGCCGGCGGAATTTACATTTTTGACAACACGTTTTACTTGATCTTTGCATCTGGAAAGGAACAACTTTGGAATCGAAGCAAATCTGAGCAAGAGAAATTAAAGTCCAATTCCATCCACTAATCAGAGCTTGTAAATTATAAACGCAATTTCCCATTTTCTACCTTTCACAATGAAAGAACTTTGTTTTCATGGTTACAAGTGAATTTTTGGTAATAAGTTTTTCTAATGATTAATCCACACCTTGCGTGTTCACTGAATAACATAATGGTATTTTGAATTTTGGATAAACGAATTGTACAAAAAAAGTTTTTGACACATGCAAACAGAGTGTCAAATAAACTTAATCTAAATTGATAGAAATTTTTGTAGTCAATTTAGACCGGTGACGCTGGCGATGAGTTAACATAACAGATTGAAACTTTTCGTATCTCGTTCGAAATTTTTTTTAATGAGTTTAACCAATCTGTGTGGGGTGACCTCCAGTGTCAAATGCATCAGAAGGGTAGTTATAACATCCGTTGCATGATTCGTTCAATTGTTACTAGTTTTATAGATATTTTACAGTTCGACGTCAATTTTGATGGATCTAGAAGTAGTGTGACTAATGTTAGCGACTATGTGTGTAAACTAATTTACCTGACAAGCATTGGAGTTTGTAGCAGAGGGTAAAAACTAATTAAGTATATTCCCCTTTCCATTGATCACGATCATGCTCACTCTAGCAATACCTCATTTTAAACATATAATCTTAAAATGAACTTACGCACAAAATTGATCAAACTGATCGAATTGCGCATGCGTGGATGGCACACATTTTAGAAAAAAATCTATTAGTTCCGTGGTATTGGGTGGAGGCTAACAAATTTAAAACGGCAAGAATTTCACTGTTTTAAGTCCTCGCCTCAAGGGGAGTAAAATTGAGATGCAGAAGCTTTTTATTAGAGTACCGCTGAAATCGTTCCCTGGGACAAAGTAAAGACATTGTAGGGGACAAGTCTCCAGGCGGGTGCCAATTATATGAAGAAGTGAGAAACTGCGCAGCATTCTCTTCGTTTGCACTGAAACCAGGTACTGAACGATTATGCCGTTTTTGGCCAACTTAAACTTAACATGGACAAAAGAATATTTCCCAAATTCTTTACCGAAGATTGGTTTCAAGGTGTTCAATGAATGAAATAAACTATACTTTTTATTTTTTAAATATTATTGTTTTCACTTGCTTGCGCAAATTGGTGTCAACGTCTACTGTGTCCTCGGAACCAAGTCGTCGCAAGAATAAAGGAATTAATACCATTTCCAGTGATAGCGATTAGATTGGAAGAATAATATTAGAAAAACAATGTTTGCTTTAATTTTATCAATGTTCTATTCCAAAGGTTCCCGATATGCCACTAATTGCAATAAAG
>Ga0194135_10001242_pt1 | contig 15029 bp, 8 predicted proteins | sample LitLau_LLRF_2013_FD_134024 | JGI IMG/M metagenome (GOLD analysis project Ga0194135, IMG submission 134024) | Freshwater sediment microbial communities in response to fracking from North America - Little Laurel Run_MetaG_LLRF_2013 (version 2) | ecosystem: Environmental > Aquatic > Freshwater >...
AGTCTGCAGAATGGTACTCAGCAGACTGGATAGCATAGGGAATACGAATTTGAATAGCATGTGTGGTTATGGGCCCATAACACACATACTAAGCAGTCGGTCGGCTGTTTTTATGCCACCATTGTCCAACTAAAGGCACTCCTCTCTCTCTCGCTCAGCTTCTACCAACAACGACGAACAACAACCAAGCAATTCAATTTACCACAAAGACACACACAAGCTCACATGCTCGTTCTTCTTCTTCTGGTCCACTTCCAATAGCTCTTTTGAGTTTTAAAAAGTCATGCAATATGTTTATTGGTTTGGTGGTGCTGATTTCAATCTCTCAGTTTCCTCTCGAATAAAATAAAACCGTCCTTAAGTTTGGACGTGGGAGATATGAGAAATGTGCCGTCACATATTTTTTTCAGATGTGTTGATACAGTCATCTTTCTGTCTGTACGATGAATCGTTTCCTTTATGCTCTACACATGTATACACAAAAACTTGTGTGTGTGTTGAGTCATGCTTTAACTTTACCGTAAACGTGTACAAAAAATTAATCCATTTATACTCAAATGGTTTTCGATATGAGACGTGTGCACGTAAATCTGAATCCAATTTCAGTACCTTTTCAGGAGGAACAAAGACTGCGCCTTTTAAACTGCATTCGACGACTTTGACTGTGCAGGGATTTTGTTAACAATCGTTCATGCCTTCACATTCAACTGTGTATTCAGAGAGAGAGAGGACAAGGTGACAAACACGGGTGCCATTCGTTCTGACTTTTCTAAGCGAAAAGATACAAAAGAACTGTGTATTTCATATTATTTTGTAGTGCGAAGCTGGGTCGATACGAAAAGAGGTTTCTATTCAATAAAATCACTCGTGTTGATGTCTGATGATGCCTAATAATAATTAAACTAATCCGATGCTACACGTGAGGCGTTCTTCGACCTTCTTTGGTTGAGGTTTAGTCACTTTGTTTATAGCTGCCAATTTGTAGTTGTTGTGATATTCACTTGCTTGTTTCTTGTGTCTTTAGTCCTTCTTTAGATGTTCTTCTGCATACGAAATTGATAAAGACATGGCAGTTTGTATGCTTGGGCTTATAATGCAAAGTCTTTAAAGGAAAAGGCAGGTATAAGGCTGCAGATTTCCACTTTCGATTAGTTCCTACACGATAAAACAGAATAGCTCGAAAGTCTCTCGACAAATCAATCAGCAAAACCAGCCCAGGAAAAGAAAACTCGTCCATATTCATCTCATAAAACAGTATAAATAGTCATGAGTTATCCCCTTGGATGTTTTACTCCCCGAAAATGCTTAACATTCAACATTTGAAATTTAATCTTCGACAAAAAAGCCAGCCGGGGTTTGAATTTTGGTAGCTGGTGAAGTTCTCAACAACATGTAATAATTTGGTGTGCATTCTCCATACTTTGTACTTATCTGCTGCTGCTCCTTCCTACTCCAGAAATTCCCTTGAGGTTTCTATCGTTCTAAAATAAAAATTACTACCTTTTTACAAAGCACACATATGCACGAGAGAAGGGGTGGTTTGAATGGATAAAAAACCTCCGAGTTGTGATAGGAAAGAAGTAATTTTGCTTTTACTACCGATCCACCCTTTACATATACATACTCGTGTATTTTAATAAAGTCATACTTCACAATATTATACTACTCAGACACAGAGACACATTCAAAGGAAGAGCGAGTAGCAATCCATTGGGAGAGTAAAAATTTCATACCCTCAACAAATATATATGATCGGATTGTTGCAAGTTGCAACTCAGTGTAATCCGAATTTGAATCAAATGAGAGAGAGAGATGTGATGCTGCATTTTGTTAAGAACTCTACAACAACCCTCCCATTTATATATTTATATATATCGTTCTCCCCTGCTTAATCATTTTTTATACCACTGACATGACAGGTGACGGATTTTGTAGATAGACTTGCTCCGCAACTAAACTTCAGATTTCGTACGTTATAATAATGAATAGCGAGATCTTTGTTCATTGTAAGCTCCAAAGAAGGAGAAGCAATGACAAAAATTAAACTTCATGAGCGAGTGTAGTAAGGGAACAACAAAAATCTCGTTCATATATGTATATGAGGTTTATATATATATTGTTGCACAAGAAGAGGATTTACACTCGAGAGAAATATGAGAGCATCGGTGGTAGTAACTTGGTTTCTTCCATCAACTAAACGATAATTAGTCCACGGAGAGGTATCAAACTATCTTGGAAGTTGTTAAAAATAATTGCTATCCGTGTTTTATGTTCCATGCTGAATAAGCTACTTATGAAGTCTGTCATACTTCCACACTACTAACCTTCACTTCCTATATATCCTTTGTATTTAGCTTATTCCTATCTTCATTTTCATCTTGGCTTTTAATAGCCAGCAGCGACACACACCAACTTGGGTGCACAAACAAACAGCCACTCTCTGTGTGTTTTCTACAGCTTACACTCTACGTAGACAAGACATTCGCGAGACTTATAAAGTATACATATACAGTTTGTATCGTGATTGTGCATAAAAAGGATGCTACTCCCTGTAATATAGTCTATTGTTGTTGGTGTAGGACGGAACAAGCACAAAGATAATAAAAAAGATGTAAATGGCATAAAAATATTAAGGAAGCATGTGCATCACATCATCGAGCAGTGTTCTTGTTGTATAAAGAAGGGGATCTTTTATGTTCCCGTATGAAATTATAAGCAGTCTATTTCTATGTGAAGAGACTCCATCCGTTTGGTTTGATACTTCTTCGTTTAGAATGCACGTTGCACTCTGCATCGAGGATATTTTGGTACTTTCATCGACATTAATACATAAAATGAGTTTGTGGTGACCTTTCAAAATCATTTTCCATGTATGTGTTCATCCCTACTTTGTAATGCATCATGTGTTGTGGCATCGTAACACTGCATATATATCTCCATCATTACACCGCATGACTCAATCCAAATAAAAAATTGTAACACAACTGCTGGATTCTTTCCCTAAGAGAGGAATCGAATGGTTAAATTATTGCATGAGGATGGCGTGGAAAAATGGCCTTCCGTTTCCAATTAAACCCTTTTAACAACAAAGAAGGGTGTGGGGAATGAAATTACACGATGTACCAATACACTAATAACTCTGTACGTTTTAACAGTAACAGTTTCAATTTCCAACCAACCGTATGAACATCATCCTATACACATCAAACAGTACATATGTACATGTGTACGTGTTGCGTACGTGTTACGTAAACACTATATAGTCAAAACAAGATGAGATTAAAGTAGAGATTTTATTTCAATTAAACTCAGGCTCTGTGAAGAATTTAAATCCTCCGTATGACAAAAATAGTCTCTGTGTTATCTTTATGCCCATCAGACATCTTTTTAACAAATGCCACCCTGAGTTTAAAATAATTACATTTTGTATTCAAAAGTCACAAGCCATATTGTGGTACAAACGACGACGACGGATCTCTTTCCCTCCGTTATTTCTGCGCCTTTTATCATTGTAGCTTGTAGCTCCAGCTCCCCTTAGGTGCATCTGTAATTAGTCCGTGAAATTGAACTAAAAGGATATTGATGACAGGTGGTATATTGAATTACATGATCAAAGTTAATTAAACGAGAACAGATTACACTTAAACAAACGAACTGCCAGGAACTGAAATGCAACTGCTTTCATAATATCATCATCCTTTCTCTCTGTTTCTCAAATAAATTACGAAAAGTTCCTCAGAACTCTCGAGTTCTAGAAAGTCAGAGATTCTTTGGCTCCCTTGTATGCATAATTATGAGACTTCACAGACGTTACTGCATGGAATTGGGTGCATCCACCTTGTGTCCAATACATCAGAGATGCACCAGAACTTTAGGTCGCTAGAATCATTGGCAAAGGATGAGCCAACTCAACGGGATACAGTGTCAGAGCATCAGCACAAAACACAGCCACCCCTTCTTGCCAGTGTGTGCCAGGTTATATATATATATATATAGATATATGTTATATATATACACCATTCATTCATTCCAATGAAGTAACATTCTGTGTAAATTCACGACTCACCTAACCAACCGCATTGAACGGATACAGAAAGAGTTTAATTTAAAATCTAAACACACTCCAAGTTCCAATCCAACATCGCACCACCGCCAATACCACCCGCATTTCACCACTAACCAACCCTGGAACTAAATCCCTATGAGCTCTTTGTTTACTGAGGAAGGATGAATGGGATTATTATTATTTTGTAGCAGATTCTTCCTCAAACAAAATAGTAGAATATATTTGTGTATCCTTTGTTTTCACTGCAAGTCAGTGCGTAACAAAGCACAACTTGCTTTCACCGAATCAACTTGCATCATCATCATTTACAGCCGTTGCACTTTCGAATAAGCAGAGATCCAACTCACACACACAGTCGGTTGTGTGCAACTTTCACTCTAAACGTTGATTTCCTCATACTCATCTTTATATGATATGAGAAACTGCGTGTGTACGACGCACTGGACCCCTATTAAATTTACATATAACTCGAGTAACGCGCTGCACTTTCTCTTCAAAATGCGTTGTTGTAATGTAACCACTTCTTTGTTAAACTAAAGGAAAGGGAAACCCAGGGCTATTTATAATCGTAAGTGATGACAGTTCTGCTCATGGGTAATTTTCACATATTTTTGGATGAGATCCGTTTTAAAGTAGGAAGAAAGGATAGCACAGTGCAGGGTGACTTTTACTTTACTCCCATCGTTGTCGTCGTCGTGAGTTTTGAGGGACAATATTATATTATGCGTAAGCTTCTTCACACATGTGGAACTCTCCAGGAAAATCTACTGCGGAAGGAAGTTACTTAACCACCATGAATACCACACAGAGGAGCAGCAGTTGGTGCATTTTATGACTGCAACTTGCCAAGTGCACATATGCTCAGTATGAATATTTCAATCATAAATAGTCAAGTGTAGAATGAGGAGGTAGTTCAAGTGAATGTACTCCGGAGGAGAGAAAGAGAGTGTTAGATATAAATTGCACTTTGGAGTAATAATAAAAGCAATTTAAGGCTAGAGCCTTTAAATAAATTCCTTTTGGATGTTGTGTAACGTACGTACATTCATTTTGGGGCTTTCTCGTTCATTCTCCAGCAATAAATGAGTACACAAGTAGAAAAATAATAAAATGCAATATCACCCAATCTTTCTCTCATTTCTCTTTTATCTCGATTCATGCAACAACTACACAAAACCCCATTTGATTATTGTGTGGATTATCGAGAAACTGCACCACCACGTATATATATACACACACTACTACTCACCCTGCTCCACAACTCAAATGTTTTCCCCATTATTCATTTGGTACTGCGTTGTGTAATAATTCTTCCTACCTAATGTAGTGTAGTATTAGTAGAGCATTTTATTGGAGAGAGGCTTGACGAGATGCATAAGAAGATTGGATGAGATATTGCTGCTAATGCTGGCAAGAACATGTAGTGCGTGGTATATAGAAAGCTTAGCTATGAAATCGCTTTCTACAACAGTTGTCCACTCGTTAGGTAGATACTACACTACATTACTAACGTGGTCTCGGTGAGACATCCTGGGTTTCGTTGATTATTATTATGCCTACTAGATTGCTTAGTCACTAATCCCTGAAAAAATAATCCACAGAAAGTTGAGGAAGCTTTTAGTTGGTGTGTGTGTGTCCTGTCAACCCACACGTTGAGTGACCGATGGGAGAGACGTGTACGTGTGTATCTTTGTATCGTGTATCCTGTGTCGTCCCTTCCGGAAATTCATTGAATCGTCCGTCACTCACTTTTACTAGACAAGGATGGAGGACGAAGGAATTCAAATCTCATTTATGTAAAATCAAAGTCAGAGACAATGATGGGGATGAGGACACATATGAGAAGGATGAAGGAAATGGGTGTAAAGTACTGTAAAGTAGACTGGATGGAAGGAAGTATGAGAATGGATCTTCTTCTCAGTCAGCGTAATAATACGACAAGCTTTGTGATATAGTTAGCCTTTAATCCTCCCCCGTGTCCCGTGTAGATCCAAGTGATTCAACCTAATTTCGTATCTCTGTATCAAACAGCTTGTTATTTCTTCCTCCACAGAGAGAAAAGGTCTGACTGAATCGATCTGTTCTTCGTACGGTCTCGACCTAATTCATTGTCCACTTTCGTGTTTTTATCTGACATTTCGTTAAATGAAGGTCTTCTACACATTCGCTGACCAAATTGAGTCAGAATATAAAGGCCACGTCAACCGAACTAACTGCTAATACAGTTTCAACTTCGTTTGCACTTTTTCTCCAATATTTACCCTCTTTGGTCCTTCCGTGACACAATAATATATTTTACTATCATGAATGAATGAGTCAATCGCTTCGTCAGAGTAATCTAAAGGAGAGGAAGGAAAGACTGGATGATGATGATGATGATATGACCCTCTCTCTCTTTCTCCTTTCCTCCATAAACTCCTTGTTTGCTTTCATATATACGATTTGGTGGTGTTTGTGGACTCCACGGGTAGTATATATAAATATATATACGTGTACACTCTTCTGGTTACACACACCATTCACCTTCGATATTCTATATATGTGTGCCCGAGTGTGTGTGTGTGTGTTATCCGGACTTTCCCTTTCCGAAAGCTGCAGGAGTAATAAATAGGAAGTAATAAAATATCCCTATGTTCATGCGATATTGTTAGCGAACAGCAGGGAGGGTGCCTCATTACCACGAGACAAAGGTAAACTACCCAGCTAGTAGTAGTCCTTTCAAAAGTGCCCTATACGTCTCTCTCCCTGTTCTTATTGTGTGTGCATGTGCCTCTACAGATACAAATTTAGTCGATACCTTTTCCTTCTTGTCACTTTTATTTCGCACACGAGTGGTGTAAGCAAATCCTACAGGGATATACTCTCAAAGTCTCTCCCTCTCCACATATGACACGTTAATATATATTCTTAAAACTTATTATAAAAGAGCCGTGAATGTAGTGTTGGCTCTCTGGCTCTCGACAAATATAACAATGAGGACTATTGTCCTCTTTAACCATGAGTCTCGCCCCTATCGTTACAGAATTATGTGATTCATTCGGAGAAATCGTGAAGCAGAGGCAGTGGTGGTCACGAGAGAGAATAAAAATGCACGATTTATCTCGTATTCTTATACATATATGCGTGTAGTGTGAGTATTTCTTATTACGCACACACAAACACAAGTTCAGGGACATTCTCCAGGGCATTTGCAAACTTAGGGGGATTCAGATTCGAAATGACAGAATCCAACTCAAACTCGATTTCAAGTTCCAACTCATTATTTCTTTACACGCGCTTCTTGTCTTATTATTGTGCGTGGGAATGAAGTGTGTAAATTATTCGTGTGAATGTCTGTACGTGTGAGTTCTGTCGTGGAGAAAGCTCCTGAGTTTTATTTTAACTTGAGCCATATTATTGTGGGTAGAAGAGATTACTTCCGGACATTTAGATTTTTCCATGTAAAGAGAAATTCAAAACTTGCAGCTATAGTAGAAAAAGAATACGCGAAAGATAAAAGTTTTGAATGGAACATTACATATTAAAAGAGTCTTTGAGTCAGCGTGTGTGGAGTGCCTGCACATTTAAAGTTTTCAATTGCTGTCTCGCTTTAAAATAAAGTTTAAGGTTGATTAATGTTGTAGAGTAATCCTAGTCGGAAAGGTTGTCTTTTAGGCAGGGGCAGATGTTCAACAGTCTCTGAGATCTTCTTTCACTCAGGGCCCTTAAAATTACAAACTGTGACATGAGTGTGTACAGTATACTCTAGAATCCACACCGACACACGTCGAGGTGGAGTTTTTTAAAATGGATTCTACACAACTAAAAGTAGGGATGAAGCTGTGGAGTACTTGAGTCAATCCACTTACAACAAACCGGGAGCTGAATAAGCACCCTTTGCAACCCGGAGATCTCTACTAGTGAGCAGGACTCTCCTCAACAATCAGAACAATTAGCACGTGCCATATGGTATAAATAGGCAACTGCACTTGGATATACCCGAAGTGGGTTAAAAAGAGCTAAATCCGCTAATCATTCAATCATCTGACCAAAACTTCATCCATTTCCCCTACACATACGCACCACAACCATCTCTCTCTTCACCAAAAAATAAACGCGGACACTATATATAGAAATGTACACAGTGCATGTAAGAATCTTCAATATTCATACCATGCTACCAAATATCAAACAGGCCCTGACGGGTTCGGATATTAAATATATACATTCATAAAGTGATTCAGAGTATTTCGGAGTAAAAGCGTTGTGTGCGTGTGTATATTGTATTGTATATATAGTTTCAGATCTACTGCATTCATTCCACCATAAACTGTCACGTCGAAGGATGGATGGCTTGTTTTGCTTTATCCACAATTTCTCGTATAAAAGTCCTCTTCAATTTCTGCCTGTGTGTGTGTGTAGGACACTTCGTGGCTTTAGTCTATTCACAATGAAACCCTGTATAAAATGCGTGCATCAGGTTTTTTCATGCGAGGGTTAACTGATAATTATATTTTTTGAAGATGGATGTGTATTCTGACTATTCACCTAACAATGGTGGTGTAGATTGCACAAAAGGGAACTAAAGAATGTCTACCCATGGATCTCGTAGCATGCATGTACCTATATAGGCTGGTTCGAGTGGGGGATTTCATAAAGTAACCTTAAATTCATAAGTGAGAATAAGGTACCTTTTCCTTGTCATATGAAAGAGTAAAGGACACTTGTGTCGTGTGTGCCTCAATCCAACTATAAACCGTTGCAGATAAGCATCAATGAAAACATCAGAATCATTAATGATCTTGGCATTTGATATGGATACCTAACCTACCCTATCTCGCTGTTTGTTGCACTTTTACCCCTACTGATCATCTGTCCTTTTAAGTCATGCATAACACGAGCAAGGCTCACAAATGTAACAAACTCACCCTTCTTAATCTAAGGGAGAGCTTTAATCAGCAAAACTATCTTGCAATATGTGGTGCGCAAAACTCAATAATACGCGAGCATAAGATCGTATAATGTACATGTATACCTCTGTGTAGTAGTAGACCTGAATATTCAAACGATCCTTACAATAGATTCCTAATCCTTTTAACTGTATGTGTGTGGAAATAATCACTCTCTGAATAAGAATACAAATATTACAAATCATATAGGAAAGACCCTTTCTCTGTGCATCATCCTATTGACCATCCCATCCAAACTTGTTTTTCAAATGCATCTAATTATCGATCATTGTTGTTAGGATGGATTTGAGACAAAAAGCCAAGAGAGCAGAAACTGCTGCTGCCCTTTTCTATTCACGAAATAAATTGCAACCATATGCACCAAACAGAGCGTATACAATGAACGAATCAACTCCATTTAGATTTAGAACAAAAGTTCTTTCCATTATGGATTGTAGGCTAAGCCTAGTCTTAATTCACCGAGGTACTTTGTCTCATTTGAATACGTACAATTTAAAGTGAATTTCTCTTAAAACTCGTGAGCAAAATGGGTCTTTCAATCATGGAAAGAATTCCATCACAGACACGCCATTTCCAGCCATTTCTCCGCAGTGCTAAGGAATTTTTTGTGTGTACGCGTTCAAATCTAAGAGCTCATCTCGAGACGAGAAGAGTTGTTTAATTAAATTAGGAATACAACTCATTCCTAATTTGTTCAGAAGATTGATCAAAGAGATTAGTTAAACGAGTCCATCTCTCAGTCGTCTCGGTTTGTGTGTGAATGTACACTCTTTTATAATGTGTGTATGTATGTATGTTCGTAGGATGAAAGTACACATACACACACACTCATATATTTCATCTCTCAGAGTGTTCACATTTTTTCCATCTTTGCTCGCGAGAGAGACGTAGGCAGAGGGAGAAAAGATATCAGAAGAGATAGAGAGAAGTTTGAGGAAGTGAAAGCAAACAATCTCATCAGAGACATGAGATGAGTAAATCAAGCCACCACCACCACCACTACCACACTATACCAATATGGGTTTACATTTCTTTAAGTAAATAAACAAAAAACTTGGATTTAATCTATTCACTCTCTCAACTCGACGTTCATTTCGTTTCTACTCCCTCAGAAAACCGAGCTTACACTTACACGAGGAGATGCGATGAGGCTCCTGCTTGCATGTGTCTGCATCAGTCTTTCCATTAATTTTGTTCCCACAAGGTTTTCAGATGACTCAAGCACGACTCTCATTTGTTCCTTGGGATTATTTGGATATAGACTATAATATTATACTCCTACCTGATTTAATGACGTACAAACGATGAAAGCATCTTCTTGTACAATAACAAACCACCGTAAATCATTCAGTAAGATTTAAACTCATAACCCAACCCACTTATTACAACTTACACAAGGTCAGCAAGAAGACTATTCAATCGACAAGTTTTCGAATTCCAATGTCATCTCAGCTATCAATAATTGATGTAATAATAGCCGAACTAACCAAACCCTTTTCTTCTCACAGAGTTCCCAAAGGGAACATAAAAAGAAGAAATTATTGAACCAAATGACATTGTAAATTTGAAAGAATCGGATCATCTCTCATTGTAATGCTTTCAAAAGCAGAGATCCCTCTATTCCTTCCAAGACTGGAATTCAACTATATATATATCTCTCTCTCTCTGCTATATTTTACACGGTATAATTTTCAGACACGTATATATGCGATGATATAATAGTAAGAACTGAAAGCATTGAAAATTCTATTGATTCTTTATCCCCATTCAATATTTTTACTTGAAACGCATCCCACAATTCCATACAGTGTACAATAGTAATAATCCTTTTTCCTTATAAATGGAATCCACAGAGAAGCATCAATTGTACTATTCACGTATCATATGGAAGGCTAGCACGCAACTACGAAAGATGAAGCTCAGTAAGAACAGTGTGGTAGTACCAGTGGTGGTAGTAGTAGCTTTAGTAATCGCTCTAATAACATTTGAAGTAGTAGGTGGAATGGTCACAAGAATTCATCTGTGACTATATAGTGTGTGGGAGAATTCGGAGAAAAGGTCGGATAAGAAAAGGAAACGATATGGAGTCATATAAATGAATGTGATTTTAGTTGTGGAGGAAGAGTGTCAGTGATACTGCTGCACTACTGGTGAGCATTATTATTATTGAAAAAGATTTCCAAGCACGTTCTATTGACTCAGAGAAAGAGGTTAAAAAATAGAGAACTGACATAACCATTCCAGCAGGGTTTGTTGGGAAGTTAGATCCTTTAGGATTTTTTGATGGTGGTTGAAGAGCCACCAGCCAAAGTAAACTAAATCTCAGAGGGACACAAAAGTGTAATATTATTGCATCTATCCTTCTTCAGAAGACACACACACAATGCCGAATCTTCTTGACACTGCTGTTCTGATATAATATCACTGCGTATATAAAGTCTTTACGGACATACACTGTAGGATGGATGGATGATGATGGTATCGTGTGATCAGATCATTTAAAGAGAAGAAGCTTTGTAAAGAAAAGACCCAGCTGAGAAATAGACACTCCTAGTGATGCAGCCGCCTCTAGTAAATTCACGATAGTAGTGGTAGTGGTAGCAGAGAAAGATTCAACGATGGAAATCTTTCCAGAGAATGCGGAAGAGTTAGTAGGGACGGAGAACTTCACTGCTGCAGGAAGGAAGACGAGAGAGATCAAGTCAGTGGAAAAATAATCGAAGCCGCATTTTCTTCCTAACATATGTGCGGAATGGACTTCAATCTATGCACCGATGCACAAGCATTATATGTCTGTCCAAATCCGATTTCCCAGGCCAATGCTAAGTTTACTATGAGTGTAGTGAACGTACGGCAGACCTCTCCACATTCGACTGGACATTATTGGACCATGTGTATCTTGAGACTGACGAAGAGTTCTCATTCGACTTTCTTCTATATAATATACTCTTGCGTCAGCAAATGTAATGTGCTTCAAGTTCCAAGGTACTCACATTCCAATTTGGAGTTTAAAACGACTTATTTGCCCTTTTAAATCATCGTTTTCAAATTCCTGTATCAGTTTCAAGACTAACTAACTATATATGCTTTGAAAGCCGCTAAGTCTGTTATTATTTCTTAGCTCCCCAACTTATTACTTGTGTATTATAACATGCTGCGATATCATTACTACTTCTATTCACTGCATATACGAGAGAGAGAGAGTGAAGTAAAAATCTAAAACCCATGAGGGATGAGACGGAAAGAGAAAATGTAATCCCTGAACATAACTTACCCTTTGCTCCTCAAATTGCTTTTACTTACCCTCATCACTTTCCCACTGGTACACAGGGCACACTGCAGAAAAACCTTCCTTTATTTCTTTCAATAATGATACTGAAGGAACGAGTGTATTGTCACGTTTCGAAAATAAAAAACCGGAAGACATTTCACTTTCTCAAAGGCAGAGCGTTACGTATACAGATATATATATATAATGTATATTCACTTGCGCGTTGCAGTTGTACCATATACGTGTATGTGTGAGATAGGACACAGAGAGCCCCGTTTAAAGCCCATTTGTATTTCACATCAACTTTAAATCCTAAGATGAATTGCCCGTTAAACTCAAAATCCAATAGGGCACATGATAAATACGAATATTTCTAGAAACAAATAATATTATTTCGCTCTTCTTGAATAATACGATGATGACGATGACTTCTGCTGCTATATGGATTCCAGCAAGGACGAAAGAGACGATGATGAAGGAGATATTTGGTAAAAGGAATACATATCACATTATCATCATTCGTCTGGAACGAGACGAAACTTTCTTCCCCTTTTGACTTCCTTCCTTTTCGTTCAGCTTGATAGGGATTCTTAATAATAATTTTACATTGGCTTGATGGCACTCGCAGGAAACTGACTTTCTTCACCCTTCACATTCACTGACTTTCGATGAAATAACTCCAATCTCCTCCTAAGCTTGTCTGACCATCTTGTGTATTATTTCAGGGAGAACTCTCTGTCTCTCAAGTTTCCAATGTTCATACATGAGATTCACTACGTTTCCCTACGTTAACACTAAACGGGAGTGATGCCTATACATATATATAGAGAGAGAGTATAAAGGCTCTTTGAGGGATTTGAAGGAGTTCAGAATGTCGGCATATTCTTATGAGAGTGATACTTTCACCCCTCTCACTGTCTCTCAAAGAGTTCTGATGATAAGAATAGATGTGCGTATGTGTGTGTGTTCCCATCTGAGGGAGTCTATGCAATCAAATCCGATAGTGGGTGAAATACATCTTCCTCCGGTGTAAAGTAATTTTACCCAAGAAACAGAAAGAAAGGAGAGTTTCTATTGAAATGAAGTGAACTGTTGCTTTCCCCTATCACACCAAGAAGACTCCACTACTACCGGCAAGCTCTGTTTTTGTGATGGCACAAAGTTATAACGATGGAATTTACCGACAACCAAAACTATCATCAATGTGATAACAACGCTATATTACCTTATACCTATATACATATATTATATATATATAACGACCAACCTTGGTGCTCGTGTTTTTCCTCCCCTCCACTTTCTCCTTTTGTTAACTTAGATGAGAGAAAAATCCTTCAATTTTTATCAATTTCAGTGTGGCATGTTGACTCAGATGTGGTTTTAGGTGGATTTACTTTTCAATTTCCAGTTTACAGAACGGCAATGCTAATAGTGTCAATAGTCAGGTGCCCTGATGTTTGATTTAAAATCGTAATTTGATACAGGTTAAATACATTATAACCAAATTGTAGGAATATTTGAATGTTTGGGTTATATTTGGAGACTCCTCTATTAATTCATAGCAATATTTTCTGCATTTGAATTTAATATTTTAAAGCTGAACTCTCTAGTAACAAAACTTACCAATACAAATCTTACACATGTGTTAGGTAAGAGGAGGAGAGGCTGCAAACAAATATATATGTGTGCTTACATGTCATCGTGTGTGTACAACTCTGTATATATACTTACGTAAGAATTTGCTAACTTCTCTCGTCATCATCCTCTTTCTCTCGTTGACACAAGTCTCTCAAAGAATTGGGTGGAGAAATTTGTTGGCGAAGAAAGGTCGTCTTCTACTTCTTCTTCTCATTTCATTTGGAGGAAGTTCAGTGAGACTACACGAGTAGACCCTGGAGACTTGGTGACAAAATTTCACATTCCTCTTCCGCCTTCTTCCCTCTCTACAAACACTTGCACTGATACGAAAAGACTTGGTTCAAATGAAACTTTCTTCCTCAAGAGCGAAACGACGACGGAGGACGATGAAGAAGGCAAGATGGCAAGAAGGACTTGTGTGTGTGTGTGTTTGAGCAAATCGTGATATGCAACAACCAGAAGAAAAGTTGACTCGTTGGAATTCTACAAAAGTATATAATAATATTTTGTACCCTTTGAGGAACAGAAGTGCAGATTGGGTGATGCGTAGAAGATCTTCTCCAAGAAGAAAACACTTCACACTCAAGTGATTGATATAAATTTGATATTGAAAATGGAATTTCATTCTTTGGAATGAAAACAAGATTTTTTTGCTGACGACACTGAATTTTGTGTAACTCCATTTTTTGTTGGTTACATTATGCGCGTCTTTGGAACTCGTTGTGATTTACAATGGGAAAGTCTGCAGGCAGCAGCTTTATTGGAACACTTCCACTTGTTTGATGCAGTTATTTTAATTCGTTCAGGTAAATCACATCGACACAAATTGCATGGGGTATTGTGGTGTTTGAGTGTTTAATAATGCAATAAACTTCTTTCTAAACTAGAGAGAGATGGCTTTTTGGCGAATGAAGCAATCTCGTCATCTGTTTTGAATTTATTCTTTCGTCAGATTGCAAACTAGGAATTACAATTAGTTTCTAAAAATACTTTATATAGTATACTGTTGAAATGACGTCATCAAGACCGAGATTGTTTGATTTGGATCTCTCTATGTTGGTCTGTACTTTGTTCCCAAAGGTATTCAGTGAAGTAAAATACAAAC